>JACCDH010932571.1_pt1 | contig 14157 bp, 11 predicted proteins | sample 7442481 | NCBI WGS metagenome assembly JACCDH01 (sample SAMN15323433, study PRJNA562643) | freshwater metagenome | isolation source: river surface water | place: USA:Blue River Watershed | collected 2017-08-15
CGGCGGCACGCTGGCCATGGTGCCTTCGACCAGCTTGAGCAGGGCCTGCTGCACGCCCTCGCCCGAGACATCGCGGGTGATGGAGGGGTTATCGGACTTGCGGGTGATCTTGTCGATTTCGTCGATATAGACGATGCCGCGCTGGGCGCGCTCGACGTCGTAGTTGCAGGACTGCAGCAGCTTGGCGACGATGTTCTCGACATCCTCGCCCACGTAGCCGGCTTCGGTCAGCGTGGTGGCATCGGCCATCACAAAGGGCACATCCAGCATGCGGGCCATGGTCTGCGCCAGCAGCGTCTTGCCCGAACCCGTGGGGCCGATCAGCAGGATGTTGCTCTTGGCCAGCTCGACCTCGTCCTTGCTGGCGTTGTCCTTGTGGCGCAGGCGCTTGTAGTGGTTGTAGACCGCCACCGCCAGGCTGCGCTTGGCCTTTTCCTGACCGATGACGTAGTTGTCCAGATTGGACTTGAGGTCGGCCGGGGTCGGCAGGCCGTCGCGGCTGGCCTGACCAGGCACATCCTGGGCCACCTCATCGCGGATGATGTCGTTGCACAGGTCGATGCATTCATCACAGATGAACACCGAAGGCCCTGCGATCAGCTTCTTGACCTCGTGCTGGCTCTTGCCACTGAAAGAGCAGTAGAGGTTTTTCTCGGTGCTGGAACCTTTTTTGTCGGGCATGAAATCGCCTTGGAATCGGTGGATGCGTCAATGATAACGAAAAGAAAAACGGCGCTGACCGCGCCCGGTCAACGCCGCCTCGCGCCCATGCTGGCGACTCAGGGCCGCTTGGCAATCACCTGATCCACCAGGCCGTAGTCCTTGGCTTCCTCTGCAGACAGGTAGTAGTCGCGTTCGGTGTCGTTTTCGATGCGGCTGAGCGGCTGGCCAGTGTTCTCGGCCAGGATCTTGTTGAGCTGCTCGCGGGTCTTGATGATCTCGCGGGCCGCGATCTCGATCTCGGTGGCCTGGCCACGCGCACCGCCCAACGGCTGGTGGATCATGACCTTGGAGTTGGGCAGTGAGAAACGCTTGCCCTTGGCGCCCGAAGACAGCAGGAAGGCCCCCATGCTGGCGGCCATGCCCATGCAGAGGGTGGACACATCGGGCTTGATGAAGTTCATGGTGTCGTAGATCGCCATGCCGGCGCTGACGGAACCACCAGGCGAGTTGATGTAGAGGGAGATGTCCTTCTCGGGGTTCTCGCTCTCCAGGAACAGCAGCTGGGCGATCACGAGGTTGGCCATGTGGTCATTAACCTCGCCCACCAGGAACACCACCCGCTCCTTGAGCAGACGGGAATAAATGTCGTAGGCGCGTTCGCCGCGACCCGAGGTTTCGATCACCATCGGGACCATGCCCAAGGCTTGAGTTTCCAGTGCGCTCATCATGACTCCAAAAAACAGGGCTTACTTTAACCAGAATTTCAGGCCCTCCAGCAACATGGGGCTTGCTGCGCGAACAACAAGCCCCATGCGCGGATGGCCTCGGGAAGATCAGCCCTGGCCCATCAGCTCTTCAAAGGAGATGGCCTTCTCGGTCACCTTGGCCTTGGACAGGACGAACTCGGCCACATTGCTTTCGATGACCACGGCTTCGACTTCGGCCAGGCGCTGGTTGTCGCTGTAGTACCAGCGGGTCACATCGTCCGGGCGCTCGTAGCTGGCGGCCAGCTCTTCGATGTGGGCGCGGATCTGCTCGGGCTTGGCGTGCAGGTCGTTGGCCTTGACCACTTCGGCCACCACCAGGCCCAGGCGCACGCGCTGCTCGGCCTGCGGACGGAAGATGTCGTCGGGGATCGGCGCCTTGTCGGCGTCCTTGATGCCGCGCTGCTTGAGGTCGGCGCGGGCGCCTTCCTTGAGGCGGTCCACTTCGGACTGGACGATGGACTGGGGCAGGTCCAGCTCGGCCTTGGCCACCAGGGCTTCCATGGCGGCAGCCTTGTTGCGGGCCAGCAGGCGGAACTTGACTTCGCGCTCCAGATTCTTGCGGATGTCGGCGCGCAGGCCTTCGACGGTGCCATCGGCGATGCCCAGCGACTTGGCCAGGGCTTCATTGACTTCGGGCAGGTGGGCGGCTTCGACCTTCTTGACGGTCACCAGGAAGTCGGCGGTCTTGCCGGCCACGTCCTTGCCGTGGTAGTCCTCGGGGAAAGCCAGCGGGAAGGTCTTGCTCTCGCCCGACTTCATGCCGCGCACGGCATCTTCAAACTCCTTGAGCATCTGGCCTTCGCCGACCAGGAACTGGAAGTCTTCGGCCTTGCCGCCAGAGAAGGGCTCGCCATCGATCTTGCCTTCGAAGTCGATGGTCACACGGTCACCGTCCACGGCAGCGTCACCCAGACCACGCTGGGCGAAGGTGCGGCGCTGCTTGCGCAGGATGTCGATGGTCTTGTCGATGGCTTCGTTGCTGACCTCGGCCGTCACTTTGTCGAGCTCGACCGTGGACAGATCGGCCAGCTTGACGTCGGGGTAGACCTCGAAGATGGCGTCAAAGTTCAGCTCGCCTTCGGGGGCGCCTTCCTTTTCGCTGATGCGGGGCTGGCCGGCCACGCGCACCTTGGCTTCATTGGCGGCCTGGGCAAAAGCTTCACCGACCTTGTCGTTGAGCACTTCGTACTGGACAGAGTAGCCATAGCGCTGGGCCACCACGTTCATCGGCACCTTGCCAGGACGGAAGCCGTCCATCTTGACGGTGCGGGCCAGCTTTTTCAGACGGGCATCAACTTCGGTCTGGATGGCGGTCACGGGCACGCTCAGCGTGATCTTGCGCTCGAGCTTTTCCAGGGTTTCAACGGTCACGGTCATGGTGTTCTCACAGAGTTAAAGGGTCGCAGGCCCACAGGCGTGCGTCTGGTGCGCGGGGGGGGACTCGAACCCCCACACCATTGCTGGCGTCAGGACCTAAACCTGGTGCGTCTACCAATTTCGCCACCCGCGCGGGTCCAAACAAAACGGGCGGACAGGTTTTCCTGACCACCCGCGTGAAATCGGTCAACTTTCTATTTTAGCTGCTCCGCGCAACGGTTTGGCGGTCTGGGGATGCTGGTTTTCCCCTCGCGACCCATCAGGCTGCCCGGGGCACAAGACCCGGGCGGGGCACCCGGAACCAGGCCGCGTACATGGCCGGCAGCGCCAGCAGCGTCAGCGCCGTGGCCACGATCAGGCCGCCCATGATGGCGACCGCCATCGGACCCCAGAACACGCTGCGCGAGAGCGGGATCATGGCCAGCACGGCGGCGGCGGCCGTCAGCACGATGGGGCGCAAGCGGCGCACCGCCGACTCGACGATGGCCTGCCAGGCGGGCATGCCGGCGGCCCGGTCCTGCTCGATCTGGTCGATCAGGATGACCGAGTTGCGCTGGATCATGCCCATGAGCGCGATCACCCCCAGCAAGGCCACAAAGCCGAAGGGGCGGTTGAGGGCCAGCAAGGCCGCAGCGACCCCGGCCATGCCCAACGGCCCGGTCAGGAACACCAGCATGGCCCGGCTGAAGCTCTGCAGCTGCAGCATCAGCAGCGTGAAGGTGATGAACAGCATCAGCGGCATGCCGGCCGCAATCGAGGCCGAGCCCTTGGAGCTTTCTTCCACGGCGCCAGCCACCTCGATGCGGTAGTCCAGCGCGCCCTGGGCAGCCCAGTCGGCTTCGAGCTTCCTGAGCGCCGGCAGCAGCTGGGTGGTCACGGTCGCCCCCTGCAGGCCTTCGGCGATGTCGGACTGGACCGTGATCGCGTACTGCCGGCCCTCGCGCCACATCACGCCCGGCTCCCAGCCAAAGGTGGGCGTGGCGATCTGCAGCAGCGGGATGGACTTGCCCGAGGCCGTGGGCACATAGGACTGACCGAAGTCGGACAGGGTGTCGCGCTCGGACAGCGGCTGGCGCAGCACGATGTCGATCAGCTTGTCACCCTCGCGGAACTGCCCGACCGGCGTGCCCGAGAGCAAGGTGCGCGAAGCCTGGGCGATCGCCTGGCTGCTCACCCCCAGTGCGCGGGCCTTGGCCTGGTCGATCACCAGCCGTACCGTCTTGACCGATTCGTTCCAGTTGTCATTGACGCCACGGGTGTTCGGGTTCTCGCGCATCACCGCCTTGACCGCATCGGCCCGTTCCCGCAGGGCCACGGGGTCGGAGCCCACCACCCGGAACTGCACCGGGTAAGGCACCGGCGGCCCGTTGGGCAGCAGCTTGACGCGTCCACGCACCTCCGGGAACTCCTGCGCCAGCAAGGTGGGCAGCTTGACCCGCAGCGCCTCGCGGGTCTTGAGGTCTTTGGGCAGCACGATCAGCTGCGAAACGTTGGTCTGCGGGAACACCTGGTCGAGCGGCAGATAAAAGCGCGGCACGCCCGAGCCCACCCAGGTCGTCACCGAGCTCACGCCCTCCTCCTGCGCCAGACGTTTTTCCACGCGGCGGGCCACTTCCTCACTGGCCACGTACGGCGAGCCCTCGGGCAGCCACAGGTCGATCAGGATTTCGGGGCGGCTCGAATCCGGGAAGAATTGCTGCTGCACCTTGCCCATGCCCACCAGCCCAAGCACGAAAAGGGCAATCGTGATGCCGATCGTCTTCCAGCGGTGGGTCACGCACCAGGTCACCCAGGCGCGAAAACGCCGGTAGAAGGGGGTGTCAAACAATTCGGCGCGCGCGTGGTCCTGGGGCGCGTGTTCTTTTTCAAGATAAGCCGGCTGGCGCAAGAGCCAGGCCCCCAGGTAGGGCACAAAGTAGACCGAAGCCACCCAGCTCACCAGCAGGGCGATCACGGTCACGGCAAAGATGGCGAAGGTGTATTCGCCGGTCATGGACTTGGCGATGCCGATCGGCAAAAAGCCCGCCGCGGTGATCAGCGTGCCGGTCAGCATCGGCATGGCCGTCAGCTCGTAGGCGAAAGTGGCGGCACGGAACTTGTCGTAGCCCTCCTCCATCTTGCGCACCATCATCTCCACCGCAATGATCGCGTCGTCCACCAGCAGGCCCAGGGCAATGATCAGCGAACCCAGCGAGATCTTGTGCAGACCGATGCCGAAGTAGTGCATGGCCAGAAAGGTCACGGCCAGCACCAGCGGAATGGTGATGCCCACCACCAGCCCCGGGCGCACATCCAGCGTCCAGCGGCGCCAGAACAGCCAGAGCGGCGCATCGGTGTGCGGGCGCTTGTGCAGGCCCAGCGACAGGAAGCTCACCGCCAGCACGATGACGACGGCTTCGATCAGCACCTGGATGAACTCGCCCACCGATTGCGATACCGCACGCGGCTGGTCCTGCACCTGGCGCAGGCTCAGCCCCAGGGGCAGGCTCGCTTCGATCTGGCGCGTGGTCGAACGCAGCGCCTGGCCCAGCGCAATGATGTCGCCGCCCTTGGCCATGCTCACCCCCAGGGCGATCACTTCCTGGCCGTCGTGGCGCACCTTGACCGATGGCGGATCGACGTAGCCACGTGTGACCTGTGCGATGTCGGCCAGGCGCAGCTGGCTGCCCGAGCCGCCACGGATGGGCATGGCGCGCAAATCGTCCAGACTCTGGAACTGCCCGCCGATGCGCACCTGCACCACGTCCTGCGGCGCCTGGATGGTGCCTGCCGACTCCACCGCGTTTTGCTGACCCAGCTGGCCCAGCACGGCGTTCAGGTCCAGGCCCAGCTGGGCGATCTTCTTTTGCGAGATCTCGACGAAGACCTTTTCGTCCTGCACGCCAAACAGCTCGACCTTGGCCACATCGGGCACCCGCAGCAGGATCTGGCGCACCCGGTCGGCCTCGGTCTTGAGCTCGGCGGGGCTGTAGCCCTCGCCACTCAAGGCATAGATCACGCCATACACATCGCCGAATTCGTCGTTGAAGAACGGGCCCTGCACGCCTGCGGGCAGGGTGTAGCGCATGTCCCCGATTTTCTTGCGCACGGTGTACCAGACCTGGGGCACGTCACCGGGGCGCGAGTTGTCCTTGATCTGGAAAATGATCTGCGACTCGCCCGGCTTGGAATAGCTGCGGATCTTGTCGGCGTAAGGCACTTCCTGCAGGGTGCGCTCGAGCTTGTCGGTCACCTGCTCGGCCACCTGCTGCGCCGTGGCGCCAGGCCAGTAGGTGCGCACCACCATGGCCCGGAAGGTGAACGGCGGGTCTTCGTCCTGACCCAACTGGAAATAGGCGGCAATGCCCAGCACCATCAGGGCCACCATCAGGTAGCGGGTAAGGCCCGGGTGCTCAAGCGCCCAGCGCGAGAGGTTGAAAGCGGTTTTTTCCTGCGTCATGTCGGCCTCACTGGGCGGCCTTGACCGGCGGGTTGTAGACCGTCACCTTCTGCCCAGGCGAGAGCACGTGCACCCCCGCTGCAACGACCTTCTGACCGACACTCAGACCCGAAGCGATCACCACCTCCTGGCCGTCCACGGTCAGCACCTGCACCGCCTGCGGCTTGACGGTCATGCTCGCCTCGTCGAGCAACCACACCGTGGTGGCCTGGCCCTCCTGGCGCAAGGCGGTGGTAGGCAACTTGATCACCTGCGTGGCCGCCGACTGCATCTTGGGCGCCTGCACATTCACCGTACCGCCCAGCGGCAGGGCCTGCGAAGCATTGAGCGCGAGCTTGATCTGGAAAGTGCGGGTGAGCGGATCGGCACTGGCCCCCACCTCGCGCACCTGGCCCTTGAGGCTCTGGCCTGTGGCCTGGAGCGTGGCCTGCAGGGTCTGCCCCGGCTTGAATGCACCCACCACCTGCTCAGGCACCGAAAACACCGCGTCGCGCGGGCCGTCGTGCGCCAGACGCACCACCGGCTGGCCCGCCGACACCACCTGGCCGATCTCGGCCTCGATCCCGGTGACCACACCCGAAGCCGTGGCCAGCAGTCGGGCGTAAGCCGCCTGGTTGGCTTGCACGGACAGCTGCGATTGCGCCTGCGTCAGCGCCGACTCGGCCGCCTTCAAGGCCGCTTCGCGCCGCTCCAGCTCGGCCCCGCTGATGAAATTCTGCGCACGCAAGGCCTCGTAGCGCTTGAAGTCGGCCAAGGCCACGTCGCGGTTGCTTTGGGCGGCCACCACGGCCGCCTGCGCCGCCTGCGCGGCCAGCTGGTAATCCTGCGGATCGATCTGCGCCAGCAACTGACCCGCCTGCACACGCTGGCCAGCCTCGACCGGACGGGCAATCAACTTGCCGGGCACCCGAAAGCCCAGTCGCGATTCGATGCGCGCGCGCACCTCGCCCGCGTATTCGGACGATGGTGACAGCGCCCCCGCCCCCACCGTGATCAGCTTGACCGACCGCACGGGCTCTTGCGCGGCTTCCTGACGGGAACAACCCGCAACGGTGGCCAGGACCACCGTCAAAACAGCCGAAAAGATGACTTTGGAATTCACAAAAGGAGGTTTCATGGCAAGGCCAATTTAATGACTGACTGGTTAGTAATCTAATTCAGGGCCTGACGAATGTCAAGCGACAATCACCCCATGCCTACCGCCCAATTGAACCTGCGCCAGATCCTCCAAGGGGTCTCGCGCTCGTTTGGGCTGTCGATCCGTCTGCTGCCCGGGCCTTTGCAAGAACCGGTGGGACTGGCCTATCTGCTGGCCCGGGCCACCGACACCGTGGCCGACACCGCCAGTGTGCCCACACAGCAGCGCTGGCGCCTGCTGCGCAGCCTCCAGCACGCGATCACCGCGCCGGCAGACCATCCGCAACTTGCGCCGGCCATGGCGGACCTCGCCCGGCAGATGCCCGATGCGCACGAGCGCGCACTGCTCATGCGCTGGCAGGACTGCGTGGCAGGACTCGAACAGATGCCCCCGGCCGATCAGGCCATCGTCCGCGACGTGCTGGCCTCCATCACCGAAGGGCAATGCTGGGATTTGCAGACCCTCGACGGCCCAGAGCAAGGTGTGCAGCACACCCGCGACATCGATCGCTACACCTGGCTGGTCGCAGGCAGTGTGGGCGAGTTCTGGACGCGCATGTGCGACCTGCACCTGCAAGGCTGGCACACCGCCAGCACGGCCGAGATGATGCAGTGGGGCGCGGCTTACGGCAAAGGCCTGCAGCGCCTGAACATCCTGCGCGACGCCCACCGCGACCTGCACGCCGGGCGCTGCTACTTTCCGGCAGAAGAAACAGCGCCTTTGGGACTGGACCGCGAACGCCTTTGCGCAGCCGTTCGCGCAGGCGACCGCGCCACGCTGCAGACGCTGGCACCGCTGCTGCTGGACTGGCAGCGCCTGACCGAATCCTTGCTGCACGACGGCCTGCGCTACAGCCTGGCCCTGCGCGGCCGGCGCCTGCGGCTGGCCAGCGCCCTGCCCTGCCTGATCGGCATCCGCACGCTCACCCTGCTGCGCCAGGCGGGCCCGCAGGCCCTGCTGAGCCACGTGAAGCTGCCGCGCAGCGAGGTGCGCAAGCTGATGTGGGCCCTGGTGCTGTCCGGCGTCTCTCGCCGGCAACTGCAGCGCAGCTGGGACGATGGCCTCGCTGCGCCGAAGCCCTTGGACGACTCGGCGAGAATCGGCACATGAGCCCGCAAGACTATGTCCAGCAAAAAGCCGCCGCCTCGGGCAGCAGCTTTTATTACGCCTTCCTCTTCCTGCCCCCCGAGCGGCGGGCCGCCATCACCGCCTTCTACGCCTTTTGCCGCGAGGTGGACGATGTGGTCGACGAGGTCAGCGACACGGGTGTGGCGGCCACCAAGCTCGCCTGGTGGCAAAAGGAAGTGCAGCAGGCCTTTGCGGGCCAGCCCAGCCACCCGGTCATGCAGGCGCTCATGCCACACGCTACGGTGTTCGGGATCAACGCGCAGCATCTGCTGGCCGTGATCGAAGGCTGCCAGATGGACCTGCAGCAAACCCGCTACCTGGACTGGCCGGGCCTGCAGCGCTACTGCCACCTGGTGGCGGGCGTGGTGGGCGAGGTCGCTGCCCGCATCTTCGGCCAGACCGATGAAGCCACCACGCGCTACGCCCACAAGCTCGGCCTGGCGTTTCAGCTCACCAACATCATCCGCGACGTCGGCGAAGACGCGCTGCGCGGGCGCATCTACCTGCCTGTCGACGAGCTGCAGCGCTTTGACGTGAAAGCGCAGGAACTGCTGCAAAGGCAATATTCGCAGCGCTTTACCGCACTCATGAAATTCCAGGCCGAGCGTGCACATGCGCTCTACGACGAGGCCCTGGCCCTGCTGCCCGCTGCCGAGCGCCGCAGCCAGAAACCGGGCCTGATGATGGCCAGCATCTACCGCACCTTGCTGCGCGAGATCGAGGCCAGCGACTTCCAGGTGCTGCACCATCGCATCGCGCTCACGCCGCTGCGCAAGCTGTGGCTGGCGTGGAAGATGCAGGCGCTCGGGCGGTTCTGAGGCTCAGGCGCCCAGCGCCCGCGACTGCTTTTGCGCCGGCCGCTCCAGGCAGCTGCTGAGCCAGGCCTGCGTGAGCGGGTACGCCGCCAGCAGGGCCGCAGCCGGGCGGACCCAGGCCACCACGCTGGCCACGCAGAGGTCGGCCACGGTAAAACGCTTGGCCGCCAGATACGCTTCGCCCCGCGCCTGCTGGTCCTGCAGGTGTTTTTCGAGCACGGCCAGCGGCACCTTCAGGCGCGACTCGGCCTTGTCGGCCAGTTCGGGCTTGCGCTGGGCTTCGGGCATGGCCAGGCGGTGCATCAGCACCGTCAGGGCGTCGGCCTCGATTTCGGTCACAGTCCAGAAGCTCCAGCGCAGGGCTTCGGCTTCTTCACGCGCGGTGGCGGGCGTGATCGACTGGCCATCGGCCTGGCCGTGCACGCGGGCAATGTAGAGCGCACAGGCCATGCTCTCCCAGACGGTAACCGTGCCCTCGGGCCGCTCGTCCACCACAGCCGGGATGTGGCCATTGGGGTTGATGGCCAGGAACTCGGGCGTGCGGGTGGCGCCGTCCTTGTAGCTCTGGTGGATGTGCTCGAAAGGCACGCCCAGCTCGAGTGCCGTCCAGAACGGGCGGCTGGCGCGCGAGGCGCCGATGCCGTAGATCTTCAATCCCATGTGTGTCTCCTCAATGCGGGTAGTCATGCCACTGGCGGCACAGAGCGTGCAAGTCTCGCACCTCCAGGTGGGGCCGCCTGTCGCCATGGCTCCAGGGGTGGCCGTCACGGTTGACCCAGGCCACCTGCATGCCGGCGGCCAGCGCGCCCACGCCGTCCAGGTGGGCGTCGTCGCCCACATGCAGCACCTCGTGCAATGCCACGCCTGCAGCGCGGGCAGCAGCCTCAAAAATCCGCACATCGGGCTTGGCCACGCCCGTGTCGCGGGCGCTCACCGACGCCCGAAAGTGCTCGCCAATGCCCACCCGGTGCACATCGGCATTGCCGTTGGACAGCGCCACCACCGGCAGGCGGGCGCTCCAGAAAGACAGCGCGGGCAAGGCGTCGTCAAACAGATCCACCCGCTGGCGCTCGGCAAAAAACACCTCGAAGGCCGGTTCGGCCAGCTCGCCCGGCTCCCCGGCCGCCTGCAGCAGGGCCCGGATGGCCTCGCGGCGCAGAAAGGACAAATCATGCGCCCGGTCGGCGTGGCGAGCGTTGATGTCGGCGCGGATGGCTTTCTTGATGTCGGCTTGCGCCGAGAGCACGGCGGCTGCGGGGGCATGCTGCGCCAGCCAGTCCTGCAGCACCGCCTCGGCCCGGTGGATGGTGGGCCAGACGGGCCAGAGGGTGTCGTCCAGGTCCAGGGTGATGGCGCGGATGCGGGAAAGGTCAAGCATGGTGAGCGAGAATACCGCATGGCTTTTCGCACCGAACCCACCTACACCCATGGCCAGCCGCCCAAAACGGCCATCCTGTACTGCAACCTGGGCACCCCCGATGCGCCCACGGCCCCTGCCCTGCGCCGCTACCTGGCCGAGTTTCTGGGCGACGCGCGCGTGGTCGAGATCCCCAAGGCCGTCTGGTGGCTGATCCTGCACGGCATCATCCTGCGGGTGCGCCCGGCCAAGTCGGCCGCCAAATACGCCAGCATCTGGACCGAGCAAGGCTCGCCATTGCTCGTACACACCCGTGCGCAGGCCGAAGGCCTGCAGCAGGCGCTCACCCAGCGCGGCCACCATGTGGTGGTGCGCCACGCCATGCGCTACGGTCAGCCGGGCATCGACGCCCAGCTCGACGCGCTCAAGGCCGAGGGGGTGACGCGTGTGCTGGTGGTGCCGGCCTACCCGCAGTACAGCGGCACCACCACGGCCAGTGTGTTCGATGCCTTCTACCGCTGGGGCCTGAAAGTCCGGCAGGTACCGGAATTCAGGTTTGTCAATCGCTACCACGACGACCCCGGCTACATCGCTGCCCTGGCCGCCAGCGTGCGGGCACACTGGCAGGCCAATGGCCAGGGCGAGGTGCTGGTGATGAGCTTTCATGGTGTGCCCGAACGCACCCTGCACCTGGGCGACCCCTACCACTGCGAATGCATGAAGACCGGCCGCCTGCTGGCCGAGGCGCTGAGTCTGCCGCGCGAGAAGGTGCGCATCACCTTCCAGTCCCGCTTTGGCAAGGCCAAATGGCTCGAACCCTACACCGAACCGACCCTCATCGAACTGGCGCAGCAAGGTGTCAAGAAGGTCGATGTGGTCTGCCCCGGCTTCACTGGCGACTGCCTCGAGACCCTGGAGGAAATCCAGATGGAAGCCCGGGAAGCCTTTGTGCATGCGGGTGGTGAGCGTTTCAGCTACATCCCTTGCCTCAACGACAGCCCCTCATGGATCGAGGCGCTGGCCGACCTGGCCGAGCGCCACATGCAAGGCTGGAACACCGCTGCGCCCGATGCGGTGGCAGCCCAGGCCAGCCGCGAACGCGCGCTGGCGGCTGGCGCGACGCGCTGACCCGCTCGGAGATCGGTGATCGATCCAGATCTGTGCGGCCAGCCTTCAGGCGCGCTCGATGAATTCGGTCACCCAATCGAGCTGCTGCGGCACGTTCAGTGCCGGCGCGTGGCCGCAGCCAGGCACTTCGATGGTCGTGAGACATCCCTTGGCGCCCGGTCCACGCGCCTGCATGCGCACCGCCGTCTCGGACAGCACCAGATCGGACTCGGCGCCGCGCAGCAGCAGCACCGGGCAGTCAATGGCGTCGTAATGCTGCCAGATCAGGTAGTCGTCGGGGTGAACGATGAACTGGCGCACCATGGCCGGGTCGTAATGCGGGGTGACGCGACCGTCGGGCAAACGGCGCACCGAGGTTTCGGCCAGGCGGCGCCACTGGGCGTCGCTGAGCCAGCCGTAAGGCTTGTAGACCTGGCGGAAAAAAGCCTCCAGCTCGCCGACGGTGTCAAACGCCGGGGGCTGCCCCGCATAGGCGCGGATGCGCTCGATGGCCGCCTGCGCCAGTTCGGGGGCGTTGTCGTTGAGCACCAGGCTGCGGATGCGCCCCTGGAGCGTGGGCTCGGCCAACCCACCGGCGCACAGCGTGCCAATCGCTCCCCCCATGGAGGTGCCGACCCAGTGGACCTGGTGCAGCCCCAGGCCATCGATCAGCTCGCGTGCCAGCCGGGCATAAAAGCGCAGACAGTACTGTTCGTCGGGCTGGCGGCTCCATTGCGACAGACCCCGACCCACGGTGTCGGGGCAGATCACGCGCCAGCCACGCGCGCTCAGGTGGGCGGCCAGTTCGTCCATGTCGCGGCCGGTGCGCGCCAGGCCATGCCAGGCGATCACGGTGCCCCTGCCCGCCTGCTTGTCGGTTGGACCCCAATCGGTGTAGTGGATTTCCAGCCCCGCGCAACGGATGTAGTTGGAGGTGTAGCTCATGGTGCACCTCCGGCAGAGCGCAGGGCGCGCAGTCGCCCCACCACCCCGGTCGGAAAGTAATAGACCGAAAGCACGAAGAGCAGCCCCAGCCACAGCATCCAGCGGTCGGGCGAGAGCAGTGCCGACAGCCAGGGCAGAGCGGCAGCGGCCTCGCTGCCCACGCGCAGCAGATCCTGCAGGTAGCTTTGCGCCAGCAGGAACAGCACCGAGCCGATGGCCGCCCCGTACATCGTGCCCATGCCGCCGATCACCACGATCAGCAGCACATCCATCATGATCTCGAAGCTCAGCGAGGTGTCCGGGCCGTTGTAGCGCAGCCAAAGCGCCAGCATGGCCCCGGCCACGCAGGCAAACAGGGCCGAGAGCACGCTCGAGAGCGTTCGGTACACCACCACACGGTAGCCAATGGCTTCGGCGCGGAACTCGTTTTCGCGGATGGCCTGCAGCACGCGGCCAAAGGGCGAATTGACGATGCGCAGCAGCGCGAGCAAGAGGACCAGCGCCGTCACGAACAGCAGGTAATAGGTCAGCAAGCGGCCGTCGAGCGAGACGCCCAGAAACGGCTCCTCGGCAAATTCCGTGCTGGGCAGCAGCAATGCGGGCAGCTTGAAACTCAAACCGTCTTCGCCACCTGTGAGGTCGGACAGCTGTGAGGCCAGGGTCTGGAAAGCGGCCGCCACTGCCAGCGTGATCATGGCGAAAAAGATCGCCCGCACCCGCAGCGAGAACAGACCGATCAGCAAGGACAGGCCCAGCGTCAGCGCCAGCGACAGGGCAAAACCTGCGCCGATGCCCCCCCAGGTTGGGCCCCAGGTGTTGGCCGCAATCGCAATACCGTAAGCCCCAATGCCAAAGAACATGGTGTGGGCAAAGCTGACGATGCCGGTGTAGCCCAGCAGCAGGTCAAAGCTGGCCACCAGCACGATGAAGACCAGCACCTTGGCCGCCACGCCCAGCGCCTTGACGCCCGGAAAGAGGAAGGGCGCGAACGCCAGGCCCAGCAGCACGGCCAGCAGCATCAGCGCCAGCCAGCGGCTGCCCGGGCGGTCGTTGGAAATGAGTCGGTTCAGCACGAGGCGCTCCTCAGCGGTTGGCCACGGGGTAGACGCCCTGCGGACGCCACAGCAGCACCGCGGCCATCAGGGCGATGTTGGAAAACAGTGCCAGCTTGGGGGCCAGAAAGCCGGTGTAGTTGGCCATCAGCCCCACCAGCAACGCACCGATCAGCGCGCCGCCGGTCGAGCCCAGACCACCGATGATGATGACGATGAAGATCAGCACATTGACCTGCGCGCCGATCTGCGGCGTCACGTTCTGCTGGTACAGGCCCCACATCACGCCGCCCAGACCGGCCAGCGCGCTGCCCGCCACGAACACGCCCACAAACAGGCGGCGAATGCGGTAGCCCAGCGACTCCACCA
>JACCDH010257708.1_pt1 | contig 14153 bp, 13 predicted proteins | sample 7442481 | NCBI WGS metagenome assembly JACCDH01 (sample SAMN15323433, study PRJNA562643) | freshwater metagenome | isolation source: river surface water | place: USA:Blue River Watershed | collected 2017-08-15
CCAACATACCAAGTGTCATGAAATTGGCACGCCAGGCAAACTCTCGCGACTAATGGCGAGGCACGCGCAGAGAGGAGAGATTCAAAATTCCAGATCGACTGCGCAGAATAGTGTGCAACCTGAGCACGGGGGGACCCATTTTCAAAATTGGGGGGTGGGGGTACGGTGGGGTCTGGCTGGCGGGATTAGTTAAGCCCCCCCTACGACGCAAGCCGAAAAGCGAGCTATCGGTATGCCGGAATGCAAAATATACATACCTCGTATGAGCCAATGTGGGTAAATCTGTGGGGAAAATAAAAAAAGCCCGTTAGAAACGAGCTTTTTTCTTGACTTCTTGGCGGAGAGGGTGTCTGCCAAAACGTTGTCTCCCACCGTTTCAATACGTCCCACAAATACACACAATTAATTGTTTTTTAAAGGTTTTTACTCCAGCATTGTCTGACAACGTTTGATACAATCTGCATATCGAGTATGGGTAGGAGTATGGGTAAATGCCACGCGCAATCAAACGACTCACCGCGATGGGGGTTCAGAAAATCACCCGTCCCGGGTACCACGCCGATGGCGCTGGACTGTACCTGCAGGTGACAGCATCCGGGGCGAAATCGTGGATCTACCGCTACCGCCGACAGGGCAAACTTCATGACAAAGGTCTGGGGTCTTCTCTTGCGCTATCGCTGGCGGATGCACGCGAAGCCGCTGCAAGATGCCGAAGAATGCTGGTCGATGGCATTGACCCGATTCAGGCAATGAAGGAACAGCGACAGGCAGAACGACTGGAACAAGCGCGCAGCAAAACCTTCCGTCAATGTGCCCTCGAATACATCGCGCAGATAAAAGTGCAATGGAAGAACGAAAAGCACGCTGATCAGTGGATCAACACGCTGGAGGTATACGCCTGTTCAGTTTTCGGAGATGTCCCGGTACAGGATGTGGAAACCTCGCTGGTGTACAAGGCACTTGAACCGATTTGGCAGACAAAAAATGAAACTGCCAGCCGCGTACGTGGACGCATCGAGAAGGTGCTGGACTGGGCGCGAGTAGCTGACCTACGCACTGGGGAGAACCCGGCAAGGTGGAAAGGACATCTTGATGCAATGTTGGCGAAACCCTCTCAGGTGCAGAAAGTCATCAATCATCCTGCTCTGCCATTCATTCAAATGGGCGGTTTCATGAAAGCACTCCGGCAACATGAAGGGTTGGCTGCAAAGGCGCTCGAACTGACCATCCTGACAGCGGCACGCACTGGTGAAATCATCGGCGCGAAGTGGGACGAATTCGACTTGGAAGCAAGAGTCTGGATTATCCCGGCCGAGCGCATGAAGATGGGAAAGGAGCACCGTGTACCCCTCTGCAGTCGGGCCATCGAACTACTCAACGCAATGAAGGCAACGCGAACCAGCGACTACGTTTTCCCAGGCGAGAAGGAACACAGACCTCTCTCCAACATGGCGATGGCAGAGGTACTGAAGCGGATGAAACGAACTAACATCACGGTGCATGGATTCCGTTCCACCTTTCGGGATTGGGCTGCCGAGACAACCAATTTTCCCAGCGAAGTAGTGGAGATGGCACTGGCACACCGAATCAGCAATTCAGTAGAAGCAGCTTACCGGCGGGGTGACCTGATGGAGAAACGTCGAGCATTGATGCACGCATGGCAGGAGTACTGCGCCCGCGAGATAGCCACTGTCACTGAAATTCCAACTCCAGCGCCGCGAATCGCTCTCTCGGCATAGGACAACTACAACATACTGGCATGCCAAAGAAATATATTCGTTCAGCTGCACTCAACTTCCCTGTCGTAATCAGCAAAGATGGATCGTGGAGCGAATTCCGCCAACCCCGCTCTGGTCGTGGTAATCGTCAAGATGACCGAGCCGTGGCCCTATTTATTCAGGTACTGGCTTCGTTCACTGAGCGTGGACTTCCGGACGTTCGCTCGACCGTTTTGAATGAACATCTTGAAGATGAGTTGTTCATCGGTGCACTAAAGGACATCGGGGCGCTCGAATCTCTTGGAGAACCACCAGAATGGGCTCCTCCTGCTCCGGGGGAAATTCCCACGAAAACGCTGGCTGAAACGTGGGTAGATCAACTGCGCCTTGGCTACCGACTCTCCTCAGCTGAGCGCAAGGAACTCTGGAATCGGATTCGCCATTACGTAAATGTAGCGAGAGCGTACGTATAGCCTACACCGGGGGAATTATTTACCCCGACAACTGAAGTTTGAATTTGTACAGTGGCCTTACTCCCAGTCCGGGAGCGTCTACCAAAGGCCACGTATGTCTGATCTCCCCACTCCTGCACTGCGCATGGCGCAGCTGCTGACAATCGTACCGCTGTCGCGGTCGCATATCTACACACTGATCAAAGCTGGGGAATTCCCGAAGCCGATCAAGCTGGGAAAGCGCGCGTCCGCATGGGATGCCGAAGAGATTCGTCAGTTTCTCTCTTCACGTAAGCAGTAAACTAAAAAAGAAAAAGCCCCGTCGTTTCGACAGGGCAGAAAGAGATTTCACATGCACGAGTGTAGCACTCCGATAGCGCTTTCACCGCAGTTTGGCCGCATACCACGCCTCCTGACCCAGCTGGGTCCTCGCTGGGTTTTATGGCGATACGAACTCAAAGATGGACGCTTCACAAAGATCCCGAAGCTGCCCAATCGCAAGAACGCAAGCTCGACTAATTCAGCCACATGGTCTGACTTCGACACAGCGCGGCAGGCATATGAAGCATCACCCGATTACTTCAGCGGCGCGGGCATTGCTCTGGGCCCACCCATCAAGCATGAGGGCAAGCAGATGTATCTGATCGGTATCGACTTCGATCACTGCGTTGAAGGAAAACAGCTGGCGCCGTTCGTCAAAGAAGCAAAAGCGTATCTAGACACGTATACCGAATTAAGTCCCAGCGGCACAGGCATCCGCATGTTCGTTCTGTCCGATAAGCTGATCGAAACACGCAAGGTAACAATCGACGGCAACAGCCGCGAGATCTACGCGACCGCACGCTACATGACAGTAACCGGACATGGCAAAGGCGAGGTGCGCCATGTCTGATCTCTTGACCGCTTTCATGGATACGTTCTTACCTCGCGAGGTCAGCCGCCCCCTCGTGAACGACATGATGGCCATCGGGGTACGTGTATCTGACAGAATGGGGCCGGTTCACGCACTTGCGCCTGCGCTGATGGAGAAGCTGGATACCTTCCTTGGCAAGGACGAACTGACCATCCTCCCGCCCAGTGTGGCGGACAAGCGAAATCGCCTCGTTTCAAGAGACGACAGCGACTACGGCAACGACACATCGGCAGGTGACTTCGCTCTGGCTTCGATGCTTCTGGGATCAGAATTCACCCCCGACGAAGCCGATCAGATCATGCGGTTCACGCGCTACCGAGACAAGTTCGACCGGAGCGCAGGAGATCACCACTACCTGCAAGGAACAATCCGAAAAGCAGCCGCCGGCACCGGCTTTAACCTGGCGCCCAACGCCACAGGACCAAACCATTTGGCGGAATTGACGCTCGCCGATGGCTTGATCCGGTTCACCAGTGAACTGCCGCCCAAACGCGATCACGTTGCTCTCGGCATGGTGATGGGGAAAACGTATGTCGGCGCTGGATTTGGTGGAACGGGAAAGTCCCAGCTGTTGGGCATACAGACGAGTTTCGATGTCGCGCTCGGCGGTTTGCTCAGTAAGGAAAAATGTACTCCCGGATCAGTGCTCGGCATCTTTGCCGAGGAAGACTCGCAAGAGTTGCATCGTCGCGCTAACGGTACTGCCGTCGCATTCGATCTTCGCTCTCACAGCGCCCTGCTTTCTCGTCGCATCCGATTCCTGGGTATGGTTGGCGAAGACATTCGGCTAACCACGCCAATTGCAGGCAGACCCGAGATTACAGGCTTCGCAGACCGCATCATTCGAGCGGCTTCGACATTAGCGGAAGAGTCTGGAGATCCCGTACGTCTGATCGTTCTTGACCATATAAGTTTGCTCCATGGCGGTGACTTCAATGAGCGAAACGCGGCAAGCAGCACGATGCGTGAAGTCAACCGGATCGCAAAAGAAACCGGGGCAGCGGTTCTGACCCTTGCTCATTCACCGAAAAATGCCAGCGGCAACGAGCAATCCGACGCACAAGCAATTGCCGGAAGTACGGCATTCGTCGATCAGGCACGCGGGGGCTTTGTCCTAGCGGGGATGCGGGAAGGTGAGGCGAAACAGTACGGTATCAGCAACGACGCACGAGGCGACTACTGCTCCCTGACCATAGTGAAGAACAACTACGGACCGACAGGCGAAGTACGCTGGTACCAGCGCCGGACGGTGCTCGATTACGGCATCGGCGTAATGACTCCGGTGCAGCTCGTCGCGCCAATCAAAGTCCCGAAAGGTCAAGCTGTCTACACACGCGTGCTGGACTACGTTGCAGCGCATCGCGGCGAGTTCTCCAAAACCAAGCTGCGTGATACGCACAGCGGACTGGACGGGCCGCTGAAAGCCAGCAAGCGAGAAGTGGAGGCAGCACTCGATGCAATGCTGTCAGACGGCCGACTGATTGAGCGAGAGCCCAAAGCAGAAGAGCGCGGCCGCTTCCGCCATGGCAAGCAGGTGAAATTGGTTCTGGATCTGCCTCGTGCATGACCTTCGTGCCACGGCAGGTGGACTTCATGCCGCCTCAAAAGCAAGCCGCCCCGGGGGAAACATCAAATTCCGGAGGCGGCTTGGAAGCCGCAGAGACACAGCCGAATGTCCGCCTTCTTGATGCCGCCCCCGAAAAGGATAACTGGGGGCAGCTTGAAACCCGCATGGATGCAAACGAAAGTCCGCCTCCAACTTTGCCACGTCCTGCGGACGTGTAGCCGCCCGGGGCGGCTTACACGGCAGGACAGCTTGGATCTCGATGAAGAACGAAAATACCAAGGAGAGAAATGTGCAGCCACCATTGTCCGCACACCTGCGTGAGCGAATACAGCAACTAGCCGCGCAAGCGGCAGCACGTGATTCCAGAACCCAGCAAACTGGGGGCGCCGAACTAAAGCGTGAAGAACGACGCGCCCGACGGTGTACTGACTACGTTGGCCTGATCCGCGAGTGGATGTCCGCTATCCCGCCCGCGCTGCTCGACCGGCCCTATCTCATGGCAGAGATCGTTTGCCGCTTCCATGGGCGCTACAGCGCCCTCCCCGCTCCAAGGATGATAGCTGCTGCACTTCGTCAGCTCGGCTGGACATCGCACCGAAACTGGACTCGCGCAGGACGAAATACGCGCTACTGGCGCCCTCCTACAGAAGCCGAAATGACTGAATTACCCTCCTGAGAACCGAGATCTAATAATGACGAAAGAACAGAATATTCCAGATCGATTTTCCAGACTGCAGAAGGCGGTTACAGACGCGTACCCCGACCGAAAAACATTTCCCAATTTGGATGGGTATACCTGCGCCATACTTCATGAAGCAGCACACGCACTTATGGCATTTCAGCGCGGCCTTCGCGTCCATCATATCCGTGTCGAGCCGTGGGGAAGTGGTGGTGGCGCCGGGATTTCTGACGTTCCGTATTCATGGCCTCCAGAACGTGCAAGCAAAGTGGCAGCTGAAGTTTATTTGGCTGGCTTCATGGCCGATCATTATTTCCAAAGTGTCTCTGGTAGCGCACCACGGCATTATTTCCATGATATTTGGCTCGCACTCGCATGCCTCGAACGTGGCGAACTCGCTGCTCAGCACCTGCAGCTACACTATGTCGAGCTTCAGCGAAATCGAGAGCTCGAGACGCCGGCGGAAATAGGTGACGCCATGCGTGAAGCACACAAGGTGATGCTTTCTAAAACACCGACCGAATACGTTGTGCGGATTCGAGAAAAAAGGTCAGCCAACAAAGAGATCATCGCCCTGCGGCAATCTGTCTCCCGGTGGTTCATCGAAAGTCTCGACGCTTTGGAGTTTCTCGTTGGTTTCGTGGCAAGGCGGCGTGCGACCTCCCGAAATTTCAAAATCGCCCCAGCCCTCCGGAAAGCCCAAAAACTGATCGCTCGGTAGTTCTTAATGAAATTTTGAAGTGGAAAGTTGGGGGGAAGGTCAGACTTACGCCCCCAGTCCATTCTTTGTCAGCAGGTCTAAAACTTTTCCACCTGGCGTCAGGCTAATAGAGGCATGACGGTGGGCCAAGGCAACAGGGATCACCGCATTCTCGTACAGCTCGGTCTCAAAATGCCGCACCACATCGAAAGCGCGTGAGACACGCTCACCGTAGAGGGCGAGATCGACCTTGGCTTTGGAGAACGCCTTTGTGCCGCTTTTATCGGGGAGTGGGTACGGCAAACCAACACAGAACACGCCGCCTTTCTCAGTCTTGAAGATGAAGTCCTGACCAAAATAGGTCTCGGTACCAAAATTGTCGTTATTTACCGACGCAATGTAGGCGTTACGATAATCGTCATCTACCACGCGGTAGGAGTTCGGCGGCAAGAAGCGCGCGATCGAGCGGGCATGCTCCATTACCTGCCCATCCTTCTGCAGGCCGATAACAACTGGTGGCTTAAGCCCTCTTCTGCCAAGGTCGATCGCTACAGCTTCGTAAAAGCGTACCAAGGCGTAGCTTATGGAGGCAGGCTGTCCGAAAACAGCAAGAGGACCGTCAAGAATAAATGCCGTCTGGGACAAAGCTGACGGTTGATGATGCAGCATCATCCGTACGAAGGTAGCAATCAGAAGCTGCTCCGTCGCATTCATGAAGCGGGTTATTGCAGAGGTACAGTCGCCATAGTCGGTGACTTGCTCATGAATTCTCAGGGTATCAGTTAGATACACCTCTGCGCCGCAGGATGGGCAGTGCTGCACTTCCGCTCCTGCACTGAAAACAAATAGGTCATGCCCAAGCCCTTGTGGACTACCGGTCTTACAAGATGGGCACATCCGCAATCCCACTTGTCCACCGCCCAGCGCCAACAGCGTACCGCGCACAGTGAAAGAGTCATCAAGAGTTAAACGTGTACGGGCGTCTGAAAGCTGATCCCATACCGCAAGCCTGAAACCATCCTGCACCGACCTCGCTTTCTTGTAGGAGATGTTACTGCCGGGAAGTGCAAACGAAAAAGATTCGGCATTACGCTGTAATTCGGCCACCTTGTAAGGGTCGACGAATCGTGAATTGGGCGCATGGATTCCATCGAAGCGGGTGACATCAATCAGCACTACGCTTGCTTTCACGTAGCCCACCTGCGTGCTCGGAAAGCTATCGTCTACGGGATCCGCGTAAGGACTAGCGTCAGATGCAATCACGCGCTCGACTAATTCTCCGAAGGTTGGCGCCGTTTGGTAAGACTGTGCAATCTTCTGTGCCTCTTCATCGCTCGGCTGACGCATAAATTGGCAGTCGTTCAGAAATGCCGCCACGTCTGGGTTACGGATAAGGTCGCTGTGTCCTCCCTTGGATGCAGTTTCCCGCTTGTACGGCATCGTGTTATGCCTCCTGCGAGTTTGCACTCACGCTATTCGCACTATTCACAGCAGCTGCAGCTGCTGCTCTGGCGGTGGCAGCGGCGGCCTCGATGCGAGTCAGCTCCTCCTTAAGTTCCTGGGGAGTGAAGCGTTTTATCTGGGTTGGTACGACGAAAGGAGAAGAGAGAGATTTGATCCGAGCAAACCCCACATCCTGCGCTCGCTTTAACGAATCTTGGAAATCGCCGAAGTCGTAATACTTACCAAGCGCACGCAGTTCATCATCATTATTTAAGTGGGTGACGAACCAATTTTCGGTGTTCGCGAGGATGTTAGGGTGGATCGACGATGGCTCCTGCGTGGCGTACACGAAGGCGATCTTAAATTTCGCCCCCTCTTTCGCAATGCGGGGCCAGGTATCGCTCAGGTCGGCTTTACGGTCGACCAAGTTGTGCGCTTCTTCTACATAAATCACGACGTTAGGCGGCGTCTCGGTACTTCCTGATGAAACGATGTCCATGGCTGAGCCCAAAATCCGAGCGGCAATCTTTTTCGACAGCACTTTACGGACTGACACGGGTCCTACGGATAGGTCGAGAATGACTATCTTGCCTTGTCGCAGATGATTAAGAATCTCCTCGACCACATCGCCTGCTCGGCGGGGGGAGTGATAATCTTTGTAGGCAACAATGGCACGGAAGCCTGCAAACGACTGCCCCTTACTGTTCTCCCTTACGAGAAAGTTTAGAAAGGCCTCGAGCGTAGGATCCACCCACGAATTACCGCTACTACTAAGCAGCCCCACCACCGGCTGACGAGCGGTTCGCTGCTCGTCGCGTATCAGGCGGTTAAAGTCACGAATCGTGCTGAACCATTCGAGCGCAGCTTGCACTGACACTCGAGGGGAAGCCGGAATGTTTACCGTTATCGGGGGCTGCTGAGCAGCTGCCGTATCATTGATCTGCTTGAGCAAAGCTTTGCTCAGTGGAACATCGATCAGGAGTCCACTCGGTTTTGCATATCCTGCTTCCGCTAAGATGCATTTCCAGACACTCACCAGAACCGCCCAGCGATTATGGGCGCTGTAGTCGCTGCGGTCCGGTTCTTCGAGGCTTGATCCCATCACCGTTTCCAGATCCTGCCCCGAAAATGTAGTGGACGCCTCGTTTCTAAAAAGCTCTTGTACAAGTTGGAGTCCCTGGGCGGGCTCATCATAAAAATTGGTACGGAGGTCGGCGAAATTGGGCGTGTGCACAGCCCGGTAACGGATGCAGTCATCACCAAATACGTCGGCTATCGAGCTGCCGTCGTCCTGATGATTTGCGTTGGCATACTCGCCATTTAGGTCGAAAATGATCTGACCAACTTTGATACCGCCTCTCGCCGCTGCAAGGGCGACGGCTGCCACGGTTGTCTTTACCGTATTTGACTTACCGGTACGTGTCATGCCAAGGATCGCCGTACGCCGAGCTAGGAAGTCTGACGGCTGTATACAAACTGGCACCCTCTCCTCACTTGCGCCTCGATGCAGGCGGTCGGTCGACGTGTAGCGCACGGAGCCAATTTCGAGCGCCGGAGGCAATTCATTGAATCCGGACTTCTTCGCCTCTTCAAGCGCCTTTACACGCGTTGCCGCGTTTACATGATTGACGATGGTGGCAAGTGCGGAACCGCGTGGTTTAAACACGCGAAGGCGACTAGAACTAACGTAGTTCTCGATGTCGCTACCGAGCTTAAGCTCACCGTTTTCAAGGTAGAAGGTGCCGAGAATTCGACAAGTCAGTGCACCGTACTGGAGCTCACCATGAGTTAGCACATCAAGACCGTCACGCGCATCTGCAGGAAAGCGCTCGGCTTCGGTGCGACGCTGGTTGTGTTCCACGCGAGTCCGCAGCAGGTCGCCGTCCGAAGGTAGGTTTGCGGGGCCCAATACGCGCAACAGTAGAACTTCTCGATCAAACTCATGAGCATCCGCCATGCGCTCAGGGTTAAAGGAGGCTCCCACGAGAAAGCTATTGTGCGGCACACCTGCTACCCGCTCCTTCCACGCGTCATTCGTCAGCACCAGGGCTTCTTTGAAATTCATGCCGTAGACGAAACCAACATGGTTAGTGTTGTAATCGCCGAGGAGTCCCAGAAGCGGGTCTGCACTCGAGAAGATCTGGTTAACAATGTTCAATTGATACTCCTCATGTGCTTGCTCTTTACGAGACCTCAGTTGACCGAAAGGGGAATTCGAGTGAGTTCGCCAGCGTCGCTCTTCACAAATCGCCTCACAGACAGTCCTTCGTGGGGAGTGTCTAATGGGTCTGGTGCAGGCAAACGATGTAGATTGGAGAAAAAAAGTTCACGCCCAACGAAGGAAGAACCGCCCATCGGATGAGCAGAGTAGGTGCTATCCATTACCCGGGCATTCCAGTTATACGGACGGTATAGCTCCCGAACTTCTCTGGCATCGTCGTAGGACAGCACCCAATCCGCGTCGAACTCAACAAGAAAGTCGCGGAACGCGACATGTTGGCCCGTATGGAAGTACTGTCCGTAAAGTTGATCAGCCTTGTGGTAGTAAGGCGGATCAAAATAGAAAAGCGTTCCTGCCTCTTTCTCGTATGAATCACAAAAAGCGCGCCAGTCAAGACATGTGACGTCTCGAACGCGATGTCGAAGAGCAGAGAGTTGAGCGACCCGTTCAGCCAGGCGATTACGATTGAAGCGTATATCGAGCGTGCGCTTTTTCTGCCCCCACCCCCCGATTGGCCCGGCCTGATAGAGGATTCCGTTGAATGAGGTGCGATTCAAGTAAAGGGCCTTCAACGCAGCCTCCCGCACATTTTTTGGTTCGAGCGATTTCTGACGTCGCCATTCTTCCAATGTGAGCGGAATGGTCTTAATTTGCTCGATCAACCAGTCGTGTTCGCCGCCAAATATCACATACCAGAGGCTTGAAATTAGAGGATCGGAATCATTCAAAGCCACTGCGTCAACAGCGTCGCGCTCGAGCAGCGAGATAGATACGCTTGCCCCCCCACAGAAAGGTTCAAGGAAAAGCTGCGGGCGCAAACCGTTCATCTCGAGTGCCTTCTCGATGAAAGGGGTGAAGCGGCTTTTACCGCCTGGGTATCTAAGGATGCTGCTTGTGTAGGCCACTGCTCTCCCTGTTCTTTCTTTGTCTTGTTCTCTGTGCCTGCAGGCCAAACTTTTTCCGAAGATTGAGCTAGCTAGAAGCTGGGTAGCGACGGGTTGGAGCAGACAGTCATGCGCTGTATTGCACCTTGCCTCCCAGTTGAACCCGCGCAGCTTTTAGGTTTGGCAGAGCCGACTTAACCAACGAATCGAGAATCACCATACCTGTCCGCATCGATTTAATTTTTACATGATTTCGTTGCTTAGAGAATAGACAGCTTGTTGTTGAGACGATACTGCGTACTGCATCACGCGTACGATGATTCGATCTGCGCCTAAATTTCTCCTTAGACAACATATTTTCTTGCTGCAGGGAAACTAAAGGCGAAGGTTTCAGGCATCTTTGCTTACACCTACATACGATGTATGTAACTCCAAATCGGAGCGGCGCTCTATAAGAGATACCTGAGCCCAGTACCCCTCTTTATCGGCTTGGTCCACCCCCACCCCCTCCAGCCCTGCTACCAATGCTGGTGGAAGCACGCACACGAGAATTTACTGACGACAACCCAATGTGAATCAAACGATGCACATCGAGTGGTGGAGAGGGAGCGCCCGCAAAAAGTCTTACCTGCGAACCTGAAAGGCTCGGGTGAAGTATGGGTAAAGGTATGGGTGCGGGACCTAGAAAACAAAAAAGCCCTTGAAAATCAGGGGCTTATCTGCATTTTTGGCGGAGAGGGTGGGATTCGAACCCACGGTACGCTTGCACGTACGCCTGATTTCGAGTCAGGTACATTCGACCACTCTGCCACCTCTCCTGGGTCAAAAACGGGTGTTTCCGAAAGACGGCGATTGTATCAGAAGTCTTACCCGGTGAGTAAGTCCCCGCGACTCCGGCGAGTCGGGCCCCTCCGCTGGGTCAGGCTGTCAGCACTTTCAGACCGCCCATGTACGGCCACAGCGCCTCGGGCACGGTGATGCTGCCGTCGGCCTGCTGGTAATTCTCCAGAATCGCCACCAGCGTGCGTCCCACGGCCAGACCCGAGCCATTCAGGGTGTGCAGCAGCTCGGGCTTGCCCTGCGCATTGCGGAAACGGGCCTGCATGCGGCGCGCCTGAAAAGCCTCGCAATTGGAGACGGACGAGATCTCGCGGTAGGTGTTCTGCGCAGGCAGCCAGACTTCCAGATCATAGGTCTTGGCCGACCCAAAACCCATGTCGCCGGTGCACAGCGTGATCACGCGATACGGCAGGCCGAGCTTTTTGAGGATGTTCTCGGCATGGCTACACATCTCTTCCAGTTGCTGATAGGACTGCTCGGGGTGGGCGATCTGGACCATCTCGACCTTGTCGAACTGGTGCTGGCGGATCATGCCGCGCGTGTCACGTCCGTAGCTGCCCGCCTCGGAGCGGAAGCAGGGGGAATGCGCCACCAGTCGCATCGGCAGCTGGTCGGCGTTGATGATCTCGTCGCGCACAAAGTTGGTCAGGGTGACTTCGGCCGTGGGGATCAGGTACAGGGATTCGCCCTCGCCCTCTTGCCCGCCCTTCTTCACCGCAAACAAATCCGCCTCGAACTTGGGCAGCTGACCGGTGCCGCGCAGGGTGTCGCTGCTGACGATATAGGGCGTATAGCACGCGGTGTAACCGTGCTCGGCGGTGTGCGTGTCGAGCATGAATTGCGCGATCGCACGATGCAGACGGGCGATGCCGCTCTTCATCACGGTGAAGCGCGCGCCGGACAGTTTGGCGCCAGTGTCAAAATCCAGCCCCAGCGGCGCGCCCAGATCAACGTGATCCTTGACCTCGAAATCAAACTGGCGCGGCGTGCCAACCTTGCGCACTTCCACATTGCCCGTTTCATCGTTCCCGGCCGGGACGGACTCGTGCGGCACGTTGGGGATGGCCTGCATGAAGTCGGCCAGCTTTGCCTGCACGACTTCCAGCTGGTCGGCGGAGGATTTCAGCTCATCGCCGATGCCGGCCACCTCGGTCATCACCGCGCTGGCGTCCTCGCCCTTGCCTTTGAGGATGCCGATCTGCTTGGACAGGGTATTGCGCTTGGCCTGTAGCTCTTCGGTGCGGGTCTGGATGGCCTTGCGCTCGGCTTCCAGTGCGTTGAAAGCGGCAACGTCGAGCTTGAACTTGCGCTGCGCCAGACGGGCGGCGACGGCGTCGATGTCCTTGCGGAGGAGTTGGATGTCGATCATGGGAGGGGGGGCTGAAGTAGGACGGCCAAACAAAGGTACCATTGTATCAAGGGCCGTCGTTGAGGCTGCCAGTTAAGCCAGACTGAGGGAATTCCGGAGGATTTACCGGGAGCATGCAATCCCCTGTTGCTGTAATTCATGGTTTACATATTGTATTCTATGGATTACGATTGGCAGATGCTTCGGGTACTCGAAAGTACAACTTTTAAACTCTGGCTAAGCAAGCTAAAAGACCGTGTCGCTGTAACGAGGATTACCGCCCGAATTAGACGACTATCGAACGGTCATTTCGGGGATTGCAAATACTTGCGACATTCGGTTCAGGAAATGCGCATTGACCACGGGCCGGGGTAGCGAGTGTATTTCACAACCCAAAACGACACGGTGGTTCTGTTGTTAGCTGGTGGAATCAAAGACACCCAAGATGTCGATATAGAGCGCGCGATTCGTATCGCAGAAGCGTGGAGAACCGAGACATGAGCGAAAAATTCACTGAATGGGATGCTGTTCACGAGCTGAAGAGTGAAACAGATATCACGCTGTATTTCGAGGCTTGCCTTGAGGACGATCCGGGAGATGGCAGTCTGATCCGCGCCGCGCTGGGTGATATCGCACGTGCTCGAGGCATGAGCCACATTGCGCGGGAAACCGGACTCGCGCGCGAGAGCCTGTACAAAGCCTTGTCTCCGGAGGGGAATCCGGAATTTACGACCATAATGAAAGTCATTAGAGCGCTGGGACTCAAACTTCATGTTGAGCTTGCGACCGGATAAAACATTTCCAGGCTATTTCTTCTTGCCCTTCCCCGTCTCAGCATCCAAGCCCCTGAGATACGCCAGTTTCTCCCCAATCTTCCCCTCCAGCCCCCGAGGCGTGGGCTGATACCAGCGTGGCTCGGCCATGCCGTCGGGCAGGTAGGTCTCGCCGGCGGCATAGGCATCGGGTTCGTCATGCGCATAGCGGTAGAGCTTGCCGTAGCCGAGCTGCTTCATCAGCTTGGTGGGCGCATTGCGCAAGTGTTCTGGCACGGGGCGGGAAGTGTCCTTGCTGATAAAAGCGCGCGCGGCATTGTAGGCGTTGTATGCGGCATTGGACTTGGCGGCGCAGGCGAGGAAGATCGTCGCCTCGGCCAGTGCCAGTTCGCCTTCGGGTGAGCCCAGCCGCTCATAGGTCTCGGCGGCATCCAGCGTGATCTGCAGCGCGCGCGGGTCGGCAAGACCAATATCCTCAACCGCCATGCGGATCAGCCGTCGCGCCAGATAACGCGGATCAGCGCCGCCATCGAGCATGCGCACCAGCCAGTACAGCGCGCCGTCCGGGTTGGAACCGCGCACGGACTTGTGCAGCGCCGAGATCTGGTCGTAGAA
>JACCDH010010371.1_pt1 | contig 14151 bp, 9 predicted proteins | sample 7442481 | NCBI WGS metagenome assembly JACCDH01 (sample SAMN15323433, study PRJNA562643) | freshwater metagenome | isolation source: river surface water | place: USA:Blue River Watershed | collected 2017-08-15
CACATTGATCTGAGTCGACGTCAGCACGCCAATAGCGGTGCTACTGATACCCGTAATCTGTGTATCGGAAAACGTCATGCCCGGCAAAGCAAACAGCGTGGCGATCTGGGTGTTCGACATACTGCCGATCTGACGGCTGGTGAGCGCGGCCAGCTGGTCTTCGGTCAGCGCCTGCAAGTCCTCGGTCGCCAGTGATGCCACTTGAATCGGCGTGAGACTTCTGAGCTGGGCGGTGGTGAGTGCGGCGATCTGGGTCGTACTCAGCGCGCCGATCTGGGCGGAATCAAGCGCCTGCAAAGCAGTAAAGCTGATGGCACCGATCTGATCGTTAGTGAAAGCTGCCAGCTGGTCAGTACCCAAACCTTTGATCTGCGCTGCGCTGATCCGACTCATCTGCTGTGGCTCGAACCGGGCGAGCTGATCGCTTGTCAGTGCACGAATTTGTGCAGTCTTCAATGCGGGAATTTGCACTGATGTCAGTGCAGCGAGCTGATCTGACGATAGCGAGGGAATCACCGTGGTGGACAACGCACTGATTTGTTGCGTCGTCATACCCGGGAAAGCGTCAGAACTGATCAGCGCAAGATCGGCTGAAGTGAGCGCTGCAATCTCGGCGGTGGTGACCGTACGTATCGTTGCCGTATCAAGCGCAGCAAAGTCCACAACGGTCGCGCCCGTCGCGGTGTAGGTCATCGGCGTACCTGACAGTCTCGTTATTTCGCTCATGATGAACTCACTACCAAATTAAATGAATGAATGGATTGAGCAGACCTTTTGGTCTGCCGTTAATTGATATCCGCGCTGCTCGCAAAGCTGCAGCAGTCCTTTTTCAAGAGAGCGCACCATCTTCCGGGTAAGCCCCAATACCGCCTTCGAATCGAATGCTTCTTCTGACAGCTTGATTTGTCCCTGTGCGAGCTGCACCACCCGATTTTCATAGTCGTTCAGATCGGAGGCGATCAGCTCGGGGAGATTGAGCGCGCGTAAGACACTGGTGCCCATTCGGGAAACCATCGTGTCGCCACCCACCGTGACGATGGGTACGCGAGCCTGAATCACATCATTGGTCGTGGATCCGCAGTTGTACGGATAGGTATCGAGAAAAACATCCGCCAGATGCAGACTGGCGCGGTATTCCGCATAGCTGCTCCTGGGTGAAAAAATGAGGCGACTGAGATCGGCGCCGGCTCGGCTGGCGTAGTCGCGCAGATTTTTTGTGGCGGCCGGATTGTCATCAATCAGCCAGAGCACGGCATGAGGCAAGCGCTCAAGAATAGCCAGCCAGCGATCGAAGAGTTCAGGATTAATTTTGTAGCTATTGCCAAAGGCTGCCATCACCCAGGCATCTTCGGGCAACCCAAACTCGCTGCGTTTGGCCTCTCTCACCGGCGTGGTTTCCAGCGCCAGCGGTAAAAAGCTGCCGTCAACATACAGTGGCGGTTCTTTGAAATAAGGTGTCGTAGCGTCCGGCGTGACCTGTTGGTCGGTGATCACGAAATCAAACCAGGGCATGGCAGTGGTGCCGATGAAACCCAGATAGGTTCCCTGCAGTGGCGCGGGACGGAGCGCGAAAATGCCAGGACGAGCGCCTGAACTCAGACCGTGCATATCAATCAGGACATCAATTTCATCCGCCCTGATCAGCGCTGCAACGCTCTCATCGCTTAGCTGATGAATCGGGCGGCGATGATCGAATGCCTTCCTCAGTCTTTGCTGATGAGGCGTACCGTCTTCCGGACTAAAGTCATACGCATAGAGCTCAAATTTGCTGCGATCGTGAGCCTCAAGAAAATCACCCAACAGCAAGCCGACGGCATGCACGCACAAGTCACCGGATACATAGGCAAGACGCAGTCGCTGGTGCGCCTTCGCGGGGATGGCGGGCGGAGATTCTTTGAGCGGATAGCTGCGACTGACGAAGGCATGCGCAGTCAGCAGCTGTTGTAAAGGATTGTCGGTCAGCGCAAGCATGGCCAGTGGCGATGTGGCCATCAGCAGATCATTCATGCGAATGCCCGGCAGGGTCTTGTAAACCGGCCACATGCAGGCCTTCTGGCGCACATGCACCCAGTGCTGGATGACGTTAGGCTGTTTGGGATTGAGCAGCAGGCTCTGTTCCAGCGCCTGCTCGGCGAGCACATACCGTTTCTGGTTTTCCTGAACGCGCCCGATGTGGTTCAGCGCCAGCACAATAGTGCTGACTTCGATGTCTTCTCTCAGATGCTTTTGCGCGACCACCTCCGCCCATTGCGCGAGTGCCTGCGCTGTCTGATCGAGGCGCTCGTACACCAGACCGAGATTGATACTGGCTTCGGCAAACTGAGGCCGCAGCAACAGACATTGCTGATACACCCCGGCGGCACCGGCACAGTCACCGGTACTTTGGAGCAAAGCACCCAGATTGAAGAGTACCAGTGGCTTGTGGGGGTGGATCGTGACCGCCAGCCATTGCTGGTAGCGTTCAATCGCCGCCTGCACCTGCCCTGCTTCGCGCAGCGCATCGCATTCGCGCAAAAGCTGGTCGAGTGGAATCGTCGCAGGCGTAGTCATGGGCACTGCGGTGCCAACGGAAGGCACCGGCGTCACCGATCCCATCGCCATCGGCGATGCGCCGCCCGCGGTACGGATGTCCGCGTGCTTGTCGGATTTCTGCCTGAATCGTTGGTGTGCCATACGCTTGCCCGTTCGCCGGGTCACAAAAACAGTGAACGACCTGCTTCCGAGCAAGCTTCATGCCATTACAAAAAAAATAATAAACTGATGCGGCTGCCCCAGCAAATATGCGGCTTTTAAGCGCGAGATATCTTTTTGATATGAAGATAAAAAGCGTCTGTCGGTATACCGACAGCGAGCAGCATGGCGCTTATCCGGCCACCGTAAGGCGCGAGCCGAGGGCCAGCCGGGCACTTTCGATTTCAGCGGTAAACACCGCCTGCAGGGTGGGGCTGGTTTTGCCCATCGCCTGAACCAGACGCTCGGTCCAGTCGAAATATTCGAGTTTGTGCTGAACAGACCAACGTGCGGGCGCTGCCGGCCCGGCGAGCGTGCGCACGCTCTCGATGACTTCGGCGAGCTTGATCAGCCGGGCCTTGCGCGACATGTGGGGCGCAGCGAGCATGCGCAGGGCCTTGCGGGTCACGGATGAAAAGCGGGGATTGTCGGTGACCTCGGCAACGACGAAAGCGATCTCGCTACCGAACACACTCGCCAGTTCTGCCTCGGTCGTTTCGGTGATTTGCAAAATGTCATTCAGGACCGCGCCGGCCAGCAGGAAGGTATCCGTTTCGGCGGCCTCCTCGGACAGCAGACGCGCGAGATCCGCAGAATCGGCGACGCAGCTGCCACCTGCCTCGGCAGGAAGCCGCCCGCCGGCCATCTTCGCGGCACGGAAGGCTTTCGCTTTGTCAACGAGCGGCGAGTGGAGCGTCATTTTTCACCCTTCATTAGCATCTTTAAATCATCCGATCGGCAAATCGCTGCGCTGCAGCGGGTGCAATATGCATCCGCTCGCTGCCTCTGAGGGTATCGACACCAGACGCATTTTCCCGAGGCCGGCAGCAGCCACATGCTAACCTCCTGCCCCATGACCGCGAACCGCCTGCCTGCCAGCCCTGACCTGATCGATTCAAAGTATGCCTTCTGGCGGCTGCTGAACACGCTGGCACTGGTCACCCTGGGCAGCGCTGCGATGTATGTCGTGGTCGTGATTCTTCCAGCGGCTCAGACCGAATTCGGCAGCGACCGTGCCGGCGCCTCGCTCCCTTACACCGCACTCATGATCGCCTTCGGCATTGGCAGTCTGGTGATGGGACGACTGGCAGACCGTTTCGGCGTTTATCGCGTACTGCTGCTGGGCGGCATAGGCAATCTGGCCGGCTTCGTGTGGGCGAGCCACTCACCGGGCTTGCTGAGTCTGAGTATCGCGCATGCACTGCTCGGCATCCTCGGATGTTCTGCCACCTTCGTCCCGCTGCTCGCAGACACGGCGCTGTGGTGGAAAAAACGACGCGGCATTGCGGTAGCGGTCTGCGCCAGTGGCAATTACGTGGCCGGTACGATCTGGCCGGTCGTTATGCAATGGGGTATCGAGCATTATGGCTGGCGCACCAGCTATCTGACACTCGGTTGCTTCTGTGGCATCGGTATTCTGCTGCTGGCGCAGCGCATGAAAGAACGTCCGCCACTGGTCGATGAAACACCGGAAAATCCGGCCTCGACAACTAGCTCAAACCGCCCTTTTGGTTTGAGCCTGACACAAGCGCAGGTCTTGCTCTGCATTGCCGGCATGGCGTGCTGCGTAGCGATGTCGATGCCGCAAGTGCATATCGTCGCCTATTGCAGCGATCTGGGTTTCGGTGCAGCACGCGGCGCGCAGATGCTGTCGCTGATGCTGGGTTTCGGCATTGCGAGTCGCCTGATTTCCGGCTGGATCTGTGATCGTATCGGTGGCATACGTACCCTGCTGCTCGGCTCGGCCCTGCAAGGCATCGCGCTGCTTTTGTTCATCCCCTTTGACGGGCTCATGTCGCTGTATGTGATTTCGATCATGTTCGGCTTGTTTCAGGGCGGGATCGTGCCGTCCTACGCGATCATCGTGCGTGAACATTTTCCACCGGCTGAAGCGGGAGCGCGCGTTGGCTCAGTCATCACCGCAACCCTGTTCGGCATGGCACTCGGTGGCTGGATGTCCGGCAAAGTGTTCGATCTGACCGGCTCGTATCAGGCCGCTTTCGTCAATGGCGTGGCCTGGAATCTGCTCAACCTCAGCATTGCCGGCTGGATGTACTGGCGACTGCGCGGCGGACTTCGCTGGAGAACGGCATAAAACACTGACCGCACCGACTGAAGTCACACACTAAAGTCATCAATTGCAATCACAAGCGAAAAACCACCGCAGTGACATCGTCGCGTCGGAAATTATCACCCTGCCAGGCGGTGAAGTCAGCTTTCATTGCCTGCACAAGCTCGGTGGCGGACGCGTTGACTTCGCGGGTTAAGACCGATTGCAGACGGCGATAGCCGTAGCTGACCCGTTTGTCCTGCGGGCCACCTATCTGATCGGTGAAACCATCGGTGACGATCACGAAGGTATCACCTGCCTCATAGCGAATGATGGCAGTGGATGGTAATTCATCATCACTGAGCCGCTGCGAGTAACCAAGACTGACACGCGCCGCAGCATGCCGCATCAATTCGCCTGATGCTTTCAACTGCCACAGCTCCAGCTTGGCACCCGCATACTCGAGCTGACAGCGTTCGCGATCAATGCGAACGATGGCGGCATCACAACCATCGTCGCTTTCGCTATCAGGACGATCCTGATTGAGTCCGGTGCGGACATAGTGATCGAGTGCTTTCAATGCCGCCGCCGGATCCTGATCGGTGTCGGTGGCGTAAATGCGCTCGAGCGAATTACTGACCAACAGCGACAACATCGCCCCCGGCACACCATGACCGGTGCAGTCAGCGACAGCCAGCACGAAAGGCCCTTCATGTTGCGATGACGAGACCCACCACAAATCACCGCCAATGGTGTCACGCGGCTCCCAGATCACATCGAAAGAAGCAAACCTGCCTTCCAGACGCAAGGACCGTGGCAATTGCCCGCGCTGCAGACGGCTTGCGTAGTTTACGGAACCAACCAGCATCTGATGTGCCTCGTCAAGCGCCTTGTGCTGGGAGGCGAGTTCAGCCGTTCTTTCGGCAACAGTCGCTTCGAGTTGGCGATTCTGGTCTTCCACCAGTGCCTGTTGCGCTTTCATGTTGGCGGCCAGCTGTTCCTGCAGCCAGCGCGTGCGACTGACCACCGCCAGTGCCATGATCAGCGCTTCACAGCACAACCCGATCGCCTGAGCGGTATTGGAGTTTTGCATCAGCAAGCCAAAACCGGAAGGCTCCAGCAATGAGAATGGCGATGGCACACCGGCCAGTCCGAGGATGAAAATGGAACGAAACGTCAGATACGGCACGATCGCATACATGAAGAACTTGGCGATCTTCAGACCCTGACGATATCGGATGAAGGCAACGGTATAAAAAGAAATCAACAGCACCAGAGTGAACAAACCGAGCGGCAGCCAAAGAATCTTCACCGATACATCATGCGGTACAAACGAGGTAAACAAGTAATGTGAAACATAGGCCAACACATACAGATAAACCGCTTTCTGTAATAGCGGATACTGCTCGCGAACATTGAGAAAAGAGGCAGCAAAGATCGCGTAGCAGATTGCCTGCAGGTAGCCGAAGATCACAAACGAGGGCCAGTAGGCACTCTGGTGTCCAAACTCACGCCCCTCAACGTCAATCAGAAATTCGGAAAGTCGCGCACCCTCGGGCATCGCGTTGCTGAGTATCTGAAAGAAAGCGACCAGAATCCAGACACTGTACGCGTAGCTGGCGCCATCCTTGCTGTTCGCGGCCGAAAACCAGCCGAATATGCCGAGCGCGAAAAGAATGCCCAACAACGTGCCTTCCATGTACAAACCCAGACGACGCGTCTCCGAAAATTTCAAATCATCGTAAAAGGCCAGGCTGAAGTTTCGGGCGTGAAGATTGGCGTTCGGACGAAGCTGCGACATCACCAGCACCTCCTCGCCCGGGTGCACGGTAAAACGGCTGAACTGACTGCTTGTCTGCCGCGAACCGGGTGCAAACGGATTCATGTCCGCCAAGTGGTTATGCGTGGCATACAGTGCACCCGAGACTTTCAGGATCTCGACACGGCCATCCGCTCGGATCAAATAACTGCGCATGCTCTCCCAGCCCGAGGGATCGATGCGCAGCACCAGAGGCTCACTCAGGCTGCTGCGAATTCGCTGCGCAACCCAGTAACGGCTACCCGACCGTATGGTCTGAATTTGCTCGGGCGATATGAATTCGCTTGGGGACTGCATGACTTCATTGATGGTCTTCTTTGCAGTCGGATCCTCGAGCACACGAAGATTCAGTTTTTCACTGAAGATGATCGGCGTCGAATCGCTGACCTCGTACGCGGGCAAATCGTTTACGGCGACTGCGACTGCGACAGGCTGATAGCCAAGGACCACCAGAGACAGTAACAGGCGGATTATTTTTTTCATTATCGGTCTCCTCCGAAGGGCGGCGCAGCTGTATCGCTTTGTCCGTCCGGGCGAGTGTGAATGTGAAATTAAGACAGTTCATTGCCGCCCGCAAGGGGGCGAAACCGGAAAAATGCTCAGACACTGAGATTCAGCGGGGTTCTGATCAATCTGGTTTTCAAAAAACCAAGATACTGTGAAAACCTGTCGGTTGAAGCAGCTTGCCAGGTTGGCAGCATGATGCGAATTCGTGACAATCAGTCTTCCGAGATTTTTTCAGCCTCGTCACTGGTCAGCAGGAAGGCTTCCAGATCCCGATTGAATTCATCGGCCGCATCGACAAACAACGCATGACCGGCGTCGTTATAAATTTTGGTTTGTCCCTGGGGATGCTTGTCGATGAAGCGTTGTGATTGTTCGATATACCGCGGCGTGATCGCATACCAGACCGGTCGTGTGGTGGCATACACCGCTTCACGATAGTACTCGCGCTCATACGGCTTGCTCAACACATTGAAAGCGTCGGTGGGATTTTTTGCCAGCCGCAGTCCGGATTTTTCAACGACTTCGATAAAATCTTCGTCGGGTATGGTTTTGAAAATCGCGCGCGAAAATTCCTTGATGTACTTCGTGAATTGCGCTTCCGTCATTTTGGCGCGCGCGGTCTTGCGCGCCTTGGGCGGATCACCCTCACCGATGGAATTATCGATCAGCACCAGCGCCATCAATCCATCCTGACCATAGCGCGTCAGATAATCAAGCGACTCCATCACGCCCAGCGACCAGCCCAGCAAGACAAAGCGTTTGGTTTTCAGGTGCGCGATGAACTCTTTAATATCTCGCGCGCGCAGCTCAGCCAGACGCGGTCCGCGGTAAATATCGGAAGTGCCTTGCGATCGGGGGTTGAGCGAATGAACCCGGTATTTTTTTGAAAAGTATTCCAGCTGCGGCTGAAAAATTTCGGCAGGCATCAGCCAACCCGGGATGAAAATCAGATCGGTCTCGCCGGTACCGCCGGTCACATAGGTAAGGCGAACGCGGTCGGAGGTTACGAAGGATTTTTCCTTGAGGTCAGCCGACAAGGGGGCGGCATTCAGCGTTTGCTGGAGCATAAGCGCGGCAAAAAGGAAAAATGCAGCGAAGCGGCTGATGAATAATGGTGTCCCACGGAAGCCGGCTGGTTGATCGATGCTCAATTTCTCACCTCAGATCGTGAAGATCTCATTCAGCGGCGGCCTTGAGTCATTTACCGCCTGTTCTGCGCGATCATACATGACCAAAGGCGGTCAGAGTTCTCACAAGGCTCAAGGCGTCTTGCCGCCAGCAAGCTCCAGCCAGCTGATGAAGCGTCTGGCCATTTCACGGTAGCCCACAGGGGTCAGGTGAATCAGATCATTGGCCATCCATGGCGGGGATCGCTTCATCAGCGCATAGGCGCCGCCCATCTCGCGCATGACGAGCGATATGTCCCATACCACGCACTGATATTCATCACCCAGTTCACGCTGAATAGCGGCTGCCTGTGCATGTCGTGCCGGATAAGTCTGCAGATCGTAATGTGTGGTGACTTGCGTTTTGTTGACCGTCTTGCGCTTGCTGACTTTGACCTTGACGATTTTTTTCACAGTAAAGCGCGTGACCCGATCACCGGGTGGGATCAGAATGCAGGCCGCTTGCGGCAATGCGGCGCGCATCGCGATCAGCGTCTGACGGTAATCCTGACGATAGCGTTCCGGATTCCAGGTTTTGCCCGTGACGTCGTTGGTGCCGTAGGCCAGTATGACGGCATCATAGACGCGATCATTGAGCGCCGCCTTGAAGAAATCAGGTTCGACACTGCGCCAGTAATTACCGGCCGCACCGGCAATACCAAAGTTATCCAGCACCACACCCTGATGATCCTCAGCGAACAGGCCCAGCAGCGTGACTTGCTTCGCTTCAGTGACACGCATCTCGATACGCGACATCGGTAACGCCGATTTGATTTCCACGATACCGATGGCCTGCGGTCCCTGGGTATCGAGCGTCCCCAGTTTTTCGCCATCGACGATCAATTCAAAAGAGCCACCCTCGGGCTGTCGCAGAAAATGCAGGTTGACCTGCTGCGCCCGGTATTTCGCATGGGTCGAACGCAGGTCAACCTCCAGCGCGGCCTGCGGGGTCATGGAGGTCATCGCATACAAACCCAGACCTGCGATGATTTTGGGTGTGTTGACGGTTCGGGGGGGAATTTCTTCCCGCCATTCGCCGCTGCGGCAAAAAGCGCTGACCGGGAGATTCAGCCCGGGACGACCATAAAGCAAATTGATATGACCCGCACCGCCGGCACCATAGCGTTCCTGCAGCGCCTGACGGAGTTCGCTGGAAAAAAATTCGGCAGCCATATGGCTGCCGCCCCAGAGGCCTATGCGAGCAACGCGCTGACGAGAGGCAGATGTCAGCGTTGCATGGAATTTTTTAATCCATTCCGACTTCGGTAAATTACGTCGCAACTCATCCGGACTCGGTGGCGCGAGTGCCTTCTTCAGCATCTCGGTCTCCTCTGCCTCGCTCAGCGGAATGATTTCTTCGACGCTGCCGGCGGGTGCCGGCTCTTGTCTTTGGGGATCGTTGACGGGCGGTGACGGCTTGCGTTCGGGCGTTTTTCGTCGCTGAGGAGTCGAGCATTTCAGCGTTTCCATCTCTTTACCACCGATGACAGTGAAAACCTGATGCAAGACCTGCGAGCCGGCAGGCATCGTGGTCGCAGCGCCATTCACGCTGTCATCTGCTGCTGCCAGCGCAGGCATCAGCAGCGTCATCATCACCGGCATGAACCGCTGCAACAGCGAGCGACATGCCATTTTTCGGCTCGTCATCACTGCCCTGCCTCGAAGCGCTGATAGCTCTGCAAGAGCGACTCGGAAAACGCATTGCCGATGCGAGTCAGGCCTTTTTCAGTCAGGTGATTCAGATCAGTCCAGGCCAGGCCCTGAGACAACCAACGTGCAAACGAATCCTTGCCACCCATGAACTGCCAGGTATTCCAGAACGCGCAACCGTTCTCCAGACTGACCTGACGCTGATAGGTGACCATGCGCTCAATCAGCGGACGCGAAGTGATACGTCCGTCATCATTGAGCACCCCCTGATCAAGCGGACTCATGACCAGACAAGCCGCTTTGGGCGCGCCCTGACGCAATATTTTCAGAGCGGCGGTGAAACCCTCTTTGTAAACGCGTCCTTCGGGCGTCAGCAGGCCACCGTGATTGGTTTCATTCCCGCCCAACATCACGACAATCAGATCCGGATGGCGTGCGGCAGTTTGCTCAGCCAGATGGTCAGGGTCGAACTGGCGCAGAGAGCCGCTGGCGATACCCACAACAGCCGTGGTCTCCCAGGTAATGCCGCGCGCTGCTTCGATTACGGCGCCATACACTTCCAGATTAGGCTCGGCAATCGTCATCTTCACACGCGATATCGGGTCGGCGCTTTCATAGATCCACTGATCAAAAGCCTTGTGCTCGACTTTTCTGAGCGCTTCGATTTTCTGTCCGTTGACTTCGAAGACAGGTGCTTCGTCGCGCCGGGATTTTTGCGCATACAGCTCGAGGTGTTCGCCCATCACCGCATTCGGCTTCGGTGGTGAAATCAGTATCTGGCTTTTACCGCGGGGTTTGGCGACCACACCACCCAGACCATAGCGTCCATTGTTGCCACCGAAAAGTATGGTTTGTATGTTCCAGTCGCCGGTACGATCGACGCGCACATCGTCGCGGCGCATCCAGCGCGGATCCATCCCGGCGACGAAGAAGCCCGGACCGCCATAACCAAAATTTGCCTGCATCCGTGCGCGTACGGTTTTCGCAATACCGTCGCCCGCCAGCGTCGAATCGCCGTAGTGAAGCACCCTGACCGGACCCTGTCGGCGCTCTTTCAGCGCGCGGAAAAATCCGGCCAGATGCTCTTCGCCATACAAATGCGAGACACCACTTTTTTTAGTGACGGGCGCTGTCGTGACAGCAGCCGCTGCTGCGGCTTTTTCTGCGGTGGCGTTATCCGGCGGCGTGCCATCGGGCGGCTTGCTGGCCACCGGCTCCGGCGCGCTGTCGTTTGACAAAGACGCCTCCGTTGTGGCCGACGTCACTGCCGCATCCGGACGGGACCAGGCCAGCGGGCCCAGTGCGCGCGTGGGCCGGAATGCGGCCATGTCAGCGATGTAATAGCTGGGCAGGACAGTGGCCAGCCCCACCACCAGTATGGCGAGCACATGAAGCGGCGCTGCAAGTCGGTCGTTTGCAATCATTGTCAGAAATTCCTGTAAATGAAATTGAGCGCCTGACCACCTGACAAATAAGCGCCCGTCAATAGCACGACACCGAAGATGACACCCTGGATGACCGGATGCCAACGCTTGAAGTGATTGCGCACGGCTTCCGTGACCGCTGTCGGGCAGAAGGTCGTCACCACACCGGCGATCAGACACGCCCAGAACAACGGTGCAAAGCGCGGTGAGCCGGACAACTCGGATTGCATCAGATAGCCGGCAAAGGCGGCTGCATCCTCCAGCGTGGGCGTCTTGAACAGGATGCGTGCGACCACCACAAAGCTGAACGTAAGCACCCATCCGGCGATCAGCAGGCGCTTTTCAAAGCGAACCACCCAGTCCTGCCACCAGGATTGAAAGCGTAACCAGCGATTCGCACACACCGCCGAACCATGCAAAAGACCGTACAACAGAAAGTTAAGCGTGACCCCATGCCAGACTGCCAGCAGCAGGATCGAGATCATCACGTTCCGATAGATTTTCCATCGTTCGACCCGGCTGCCACCGAGCGGATGGTAAACGTAATGGGTAACCCACGCCGAGAGGCTCATATGCCAGCGCCGCCAGTACTCGGCGATCGAGGAAGCATGGTAAGGCCGATTGAAATTTTCAGGCAGACGCAATCCCAGCAAGCGCGCAGAACCAATGACTACATCGGTATACCCTGAAAAATCGAGATAAATCTGGAAGGTGTACGCGAGCAGCGCGATCTGGATTTCCAGCGACGAAAAACTGGCGGGATCGGCGAACACCGGGTCGACACCGGCCTTGGCAATGACGTCGGACAGAATGAGTTTTTTCGCGAGTCCGCGCACGATGCGCCATAGTCCCTCGCGAATATCGTCAGAGCTGACATTGCGTTTCTCCATCAGCTGGCTGATGAAATCCGAAGCCCGCAGAATCGGACCGGCAGCAAGATGTGGGAAAAAACTCATGTAGACCGCGTAGTGCAGCCACGCGCCCGTATCGAGCTGACGTCGATAACGATCGACGGTGTAGCTGACCGCCTGAAAAGTCATCACTGACAATCCCAGCGGCGGCAACCAGCCTGCGACGCCCTGCGCCTCCAGCCATGACGGATCAACGAAACCCCACAAGCCTGCCCGGATGAATTTATGCAACATCAGCGGCGCGATTTCCAGCACGATCAGCACGCCGAGCGCCGTGCGGTTACCCGGAAAGTGGCGTTCCAGAAGCCTGCTGCCCAGCCAGGTGACGAGCAGCAGTTCAACGATCAGCAGACAATTGATCCAGCCATCCGACCAGAGCGCGATTGCGCCACCCAGCAGCAATAGGCAAAGGCGTGTGATCTGCGAAGCGCTCAGCAGATAGAGCGCGACCAGTATCGGCAGCGCCAGCAGGTAGTTGGAGGAGACCAAACTGGAATCGCCTTATTTTTTTCGGGTCGCTGTGATCACGGCATAGGTGCCATCTTTGTAGTAGCCCATACGAAAATTCAGGGGGCGGATATCCTTGCGTTCATCAAAGGCTTTCACCAGATCCCGCTGATAGGCATTGAACGAATGATGCGCGTTCTCGAACTTGCCGTAGAGCCGGGTGTTGAATTCTGCGTCCAGCTTTGAATACTGGATGCCAGTTTCATCCTGAACGATAAAAGGCGCATGCCGAATCACTGCCTCAGCAACCATTGAAAATGTCTTGTTTTGCGGCAGATGCGAGGCGGCTTTAAACAGCGTGGGATTCATCGCCAGTTGTTTGATCAGGATGTAATTTTTCGGCGAGGCTTCCAATCCCTTGTTGGACAAGTCGATACGCAGGTAATCCAGCGTCACCGGCCGACCATCCTTGGTGAGCTTGAAACGCACCGAAGTCCACTCTTTGGTCGTGGCCGGCAACTCAATGATCTCGCCCTTTTCATTCCACTCGATAGGAACCACTTCGCTGATCACGAAGCGCTGCAGCTTCAGGGTGGTCGCCAGTAAGGTACTGGCACCGATATGCACCCGATTCTGATACACATACTGGTCCAGATACTCGGTCACGAAAAAGCCATCACGGCCGTAATTCTCCCAGGCGGAAGTCAGTACCGTCAGTGTCTGATCGAGGGTGGCCGGTGGCAGCGTGCGCAAATCAATCGGTTGATATGCACGCTGCATGGCGACCATCACATAACGGCGCGCATTCGGATACATCTGGTAAATCGTGGAAAAATCCGGGCCGGAAAACGGATAAAAAACAGTGTCACCAAATGCGGGAACTTCCTTCTGCGACCAGGCCATCATCGGATTGGCGATTTTCGTCACATACTGCGTCCAGTTGGAACGCACCTGGTTGGAATAAAGCTTCCATTTCGGCGTATCCAGTGCAGGTGGTAATCCGGTTTTCAGTGCCGAGCCTGACAAGAGAGTCGCGGTTTCCTGAATATCCGTGACCGGCGTCACTTTTTCAGCATCGGCTGCCTGAACTGTATTTGCGAAAATAATCAATGCGATTAAACCCGCCCGACCCAAAAATGATGCGTTCATTTGATATTTTTTAAACAATTATTTTGATAGGATTAATCGCCGATTGTACCAACTGCCCCCTCACACGATTCTTATTTTTGTTCCGTTTGAGGCGGAGTGATCACCCGCATACCCTGACATTATTATTTCGATAACAATTAATTAAAAAAGGCTCTGTAGGAATACACTTCGTTTGTTTTGTCTGCTCCCCGATCCGATTTTTAAAAAACTGACGACATGAAACAAACGATCGTTACGCTCGACATGGAAGGTGTGCTGACACCTGAGATCTGGATTGCCGTTGCCGAGAAGACCGGCA
>JACCDH010900157.1_pt1 | contig 14151 bp, 10 predicted proteins | sample 7442481 | NCBI WGS metagenome assembly JACCDH01 (sample SAMN15323433, study PRJNA562643) | freshwater metagenome | isolation source: river surface water | place: USA:Blue River Watershed | collected 2017-08-15
TGGAGTCGCTCCAAGCGCAGAGAGAACGGCGAGTCCACCTTTGGCGTACCCCAAAACAAGATCAGTGTTTCCTTCGAGTGCGTTACAAAAAATCTGATTTCTTCCATACTGAACAGCTGCGGCCAGCATATCGGCCACAACATAAAGAAAGTCTTTATCGTTCGTAAGCTCCGTTGCCTTAAAAGTTTCTTTCACTTCAAGAGTTCCCTCTGGAGTTGTGAGTTTCTCTTCAATCAAGGCCACAGCTTCGCGGACTTTATCACCGCAGTTTGTTTTGTTAATGACCTTTGCAACATGAGCATCATACTCTTTGAATTCATTCTTCATAAGAACCGGGGCCGAAGAAGCGAGGGATCCCATCACAAGCTCCGGGTGCTTCTCACGGTAAAACGCAGCTAAAGTACCAGCGTAAGAACCTCCAAAAGAGACCCATTTCCCCTGGAAGCCCTTATCAGTCATCATGTAACGTTGAAAACTCGCAAGATCTTCTATCGCCGATTCAAGATTTAAAAACTCCATCGCTTCAGAAGTAAGTACATTTGTTGGAAGACTCTCGCCATAGTAGCGGTGCTCTAGAGCAATAAGATGTGCCTTAAATTTTTTAGCAAGGCCTTCAACAAAAGAATAAGATCCAGTCCCAGCGCAGTTCCACTCTCCACAGATAATGTAGAAAACAGGAGAGTTTAAATCTTCGGCGTATTGTGAATCAACGAAGTAGCGCTGCTTAAACTTTGTAGAGGAAGAATCTTTATGATTAAGTTTCTGTTCATAAAAAGCGACCTCTTGCGTTCTCAGTGATCCATCAAATCTGAGTTTCAGCGCCTCGCCTGCCATTTTATTTGATTGCATCAGGAGAGATCTCTGATGAAAGTATGATCCATGAGTGAAGGCCAGGGCATTGAATGAGAGAAATAAAAAAACTTGAAGTGAAAGAATTTTATTACGCATCTTTTTTCCTTGTTATGAGAAAAAGATACCCAACTCTTTCACCAAGAGTAAAGACTATTGAACCAATTTTATAAAACGCATTTCAAACTCTGCTCTACTCTGAGCACAAAAAACTGGCAGAGTGGGAGCACCTTCAAGATAAATCGGATTTTGAGTGACGCATTCTGCTGGGATTTCATAAGAAGTGAGTTCTCCATCAACCATAAGGTCAACGTAATTCGTGTTCACTTTCGTTCCATCCACGATCTGAAGCATATCACCTAAACTTGATAAGCTAACCACCGAAGAAATTAAGTCCTGGGCCGTTAGAAAGTCAAAGCGGTCCACTACACTTTCTTGTCTCTTTATGAGGTTTCCTTTCAAATCGTACTCAAGGTAAATGAGTTGCTGAAATGATCGAAGAACCGTTTTAAAACCTGTCGGAGTTTTTTGCGTCCCAAGAATATCTAACAATGGGTCAAATTTATTTGTCTGAATAAAACGCAGTGAGACTCCATTCAAAAGAAATCCTCGGTACTCAAATGGAGTAAGAAAACTTTGAAGAATTGATTCTTTTGTCCCAATAAGATCCTGCTTTTTGCTCCCAAGAAGTAATACATTATCTAAATCGGCCCAAGTCGCAGTTTGAGTTTTAATATCTACCCATGCGGTTTTAAGACCAATTTTAACCAAGAGCTTGCCACCTAGCTGATGCATCACTTGATAAGAGGGCATGTAGCGTAAACCAAGCGAGAGCTTCCATTTCTCAGTCTCTTCCATGACCTTCACATTGAATTTAAAACCCTCTCCATTTTTAACCGGTGTGAGTTCGTAAAGATGATTTTCTCTCGTCGAGACATCCGAATCCCATGGTGAATCTGTTGGCTCAATAAACCCAAGATTCATAAACCTGAATACAGGTGGAAGATCTTTTTGCGTGATGACTTCAAAATCGTCGTAATTTACAATTGTGAGTGAAGGTTTATATCTCACAGACGGGAAAATTTCTTTTAGATTCAAATCTAAGAATTGATAGAAGAGATACTCCTTGTCACACAACGCCTCAACCATCAGCTCATTTTTTTGATCATGATCATAATCGACCTGCCACGCTCGAAGGAAACCACATCCCGTTGGAAGATTTGGCTTCCCAAGGATCTGGCCCTCTCGATAAAAGGTAACACTCTTATCTGAAGCCACGTAGTAGAAAGGGCCTGCCACAGTTCCTTTAATCGCGTTCATGGTTAGAAAGCGGCTTCTTGCACCAGAGCGTGTATTCACGACCAGAAGTTCATCTTGCTTCACCACGACTTCTTTTTGAGGAGTATTCAACTTATGCAAGACCTTCATTTTCACGAAAACAGTTTCACGTCCCACAAGAATTTTACAATTGAGATAATTACTATTTGTCTGAAACTGACCTTCGTAATTCAATACCACGGTCTCAAGACCTCCAAGTGCCGGAACAATTTGAACAGGTCTATCAAGAGAAGCTTCATCACAAGTGAGAGAAACTTGAGTCTCATTTTTCGTCGCGGCCCAAAAGTTTTTAATCGGAAGCGCGAGACTGAAAGACGAATCTTTTATCACCACCGAATGCAGTCCTTTAAGCTGAGGATAGACAAAAGATGTCGGCGAGAGATTGAGAGACTTATCTAAATGGAAAAGACCCTTAAGCCCTTTTTCATTTTTTGATGAGTTTGCCGTGATCATCAGACGTGAGTAGATCGCTTCTCTATTCTCCTCCGGGAAAACACCACGTAGAAGGGCCACGGCCGCAGAGAGAAAAGGAGCGGCCTGAGAAGTTCCATTTTTAAAGTCATAGCCTTTACGACTGATGTGCAGTGGAGCGAGCCGAAGAGGAATCGTACTAAGAATTTTTTCTCCAGGAGCAAAAAGATCAACCTGAGACCCCCAGTTAGAAAACCTGGCCACATCCCCATTCGGTCTTAGGGCCCCAACACAGATCACGCCTTCCATCTGACATGGAAAAATGGTCGCTCTCTGCGAGCTATTTCCGGCCGCAGATACAATCAAAACTCCCTTCTCAATGGCCTTCTTAATAACTTGTTCAAGCTCAAAAGATAAGAAGGATTTTGGCCACCCTACACTCAAGTGAATGACATCCACATTTCGAGAGAGCGCATACTCAAAAGCCTTGGTGAGCCTCACTGGAAGAGGGGCCGAAGCTTTCACTGTCTGACGTCCTTCATCAGGAGCAAAGACCCTAAGAGGAAGGAATTTGTAGTTGCCTTTCACTCCATTTAAAACCGAATTAATAACACCAGTCACATGGGTTCCATGCCCGTCCATGTCTTCTGGACGATTTGTGTTTTCAACAAAATCCCAACCAGCACAATCGCCTTTATAACCATTCTTATCAAAATCATCCTCCCCTTTGGGTGGGATGGTGGTTCCATTAAAACATTCAACTGAATTGTAGGCGATGCGGTCTTTCAATTCCGGATGGTCAATATCAATTCCACCGTCGATCACGGCAATCACAATATCTTTTTTAAGCTCGACTTGAGCAATACTCTCTCTCCCCCAATTCATGCTCGGCAATGCCGGAATTCTTTCATCGTAGAGATCATCGATGCTGATTAAAATTTCTTGCCCGGTCGGATTTAGATACCAACGGTAATTATCCATAGAAGACTGACAAAATCCCACGATCGGTAAAAACAAGAAAACTGCGAAGTATCTCATCATATAGCTCTCTCCATCATCCAGTTCGCAAGGAGCTCTCCTTCAAGAATTCCCCAGTTCTGCATGATCTGTTGAGAAGGTGAAACCTGCAAAGGAAGTGGTAGCTCTCCATAGACGTCAGAGAAAATTGGACTATCTCCATTCTCATCTCCTTGCCTAAAACCTTCAACTCTTCCTTGGTAGGCGAGGTTATCCTTACCTACAAGCTGCTCAAGGCCAATGATTGTGACATCATCTTGAAACGCCTTCAGCCATTTATGGTATCTCTTCATCCCGTCTTCCGGCTCTTTTTTAGAAAGTTCTGTTTTCACTTTCTTAAGCTCTCCGTGGTACCAATCCACAAGTTGAGCTATCCTTTCGGCGTCATACCGATTGAGTCCATAGGTCGAGATTATTTTTTTGAGAGTTCCTTTATCGGCCCCTAGTAAGCGATCAACGCCTTCCTGAGTTAACGTGTAATAGAAGGAAACCTGGTAAAGAAGGATTGAATCTGTATTCGTGACAGTGATCGGATCAAAAATGCCAACACCTGCTTCTCGATTAATTGTTTCCATGACGGACTTGAGTTTTGCTGTGTTGACTTTCCAGCCGTTCAAAATTCTCTGGAAGGTGGTTGTCATCCGAGAGCCATCAAATTCAGAAGTAAATATTTTATTCCGTGCCTTCCCACCCAGAGTAAATCCTGGATTCAAGGTCTGAACCTGTGAGAGAGTGACATCTGACTTGGTTAAAATGCCCACCAGAGAGTTCACCGTTTCTACCGCAAAAGACTCCTTGTCTGTACCAACAGTCAATGCATCGTATCTTCTATGAATTTCTTTTTTCGCCCCACCAATGGCATGGGTAAGTTTCATACTTTGGTCAGAACCAATTTTATTTCTCTTAAAAATCAAAAATTGTAATGTATTCCCTGATTCCTTAATTTCATGCTCTACTTTATGAGGAGTCACGACTTCCTGAAGAGCATCATGGTTCAATGCAAAGAGGCTTGAACGTAATGCTTTCAGGGTCTCAACGGTCACATTTCTTGGATGGAGTGAGATTGGATAAAAATGAGTTTCGGCCGAAGCCTTATCCCATCGTCCGTTGAACGCGAGAAGTGGGACGTAGGACTTTAGTTTTAGAGTTAGCATCAGCTTTAACTTCTTCCCATAGTCTTGATAAATATGGAAGGTATGCTCATCGGCGCGGTGTAAGTGGAAACGAGACAACAGGATGCGGTCGCTCTGGACTCTTCCATAGATTTTGAGCATTCTTTTATCGAGATATAAAAGCTGACTGAGTGAGAGTTCAGCTTCCCCAAAAATTCTTGGGGATAATGAATCGGAAATAATGAAAGACTCTCCAATCGCGATCGTGTTTTTTAAATCCTGAGCGATGGATTGAATGAGGCCTTCTTGATCTGCTGTCGTCTGCGCACTACTTAACTTATCAATTTTAGATCCAAGATTATCAATCAAAAAAGGAACGAGCATGTTCTTATAGGGCTCTTTCAAAGACTTTTTGAGCGACTGGACCGGTTTCACGTGCGAAAAAACTCTCTGAAAGTTGACTCCTGCTCCACCTTTGAGAGCGACCGGGATGGGAAGTCCTTCAATTCCAGCAAAGACACCTGCATCAAGAGAAAGTCCCAAATTATCAACAAGCTGAACTTTATTATTTGTTCCAAGGTAGGATCCTGTCACAATGTCACGTGATAGGATCAAAGACCCGTGGAAGGTCGGAACAACGACAGCTTGTGTTGGAAAAAACGGGCCCTGTTGCTTAACGATCTCTTCGATCTTTTCCATGTAATTAGCTTCATCGTTTGTTCCAAGAAATGTATTGAGCTTCTTAATACCTGCATTTAAAACTTCTGATTGGATTCGCGACAGAGCAAATGATCCAAGCTCCGAAGCAGAAAACGGTGACTCTGGATCTCCGTATGAGAAACGACTAGCGTAGCCGTCAAAAAACTCTTGAACGATCTCTCCGTCTTTTAGATCACTCCCAAGACTGATGTTTGGGTCAAAAGCAATCTCCGGAGTGAGATTTCCCAGGTCCAATAATTTCATGAGATCATTTCGACGAGCGATAATTTTTTCAATAAGAATTTTTTCGACGGCCTTTGGGTATGAAGCTTTTTTTACAATCTCTTCAAAATCTTTTCTGCCCAATGTGGCCAGTCTGCGTCCAATCCATCGAGCATCTTCCCAGCTCGTATTATAGCTCGTGTCGAGATCCTGAGTATGATTCAATTTCACATGGTTCAGGATCATTCTTCCGGCCTGCCATGGCATAAGGTTAATCGACTCTGTGGTATCGACTAATGCCAGGGGTATGTAAGGAGCTTTTAAGAGCCTTCGGCCCATGTGTACTTCAGCGGGCATGATCCCAGAAGCAAGATTATAAATATCAGACTCAGGAGTTAGCACGAGCGCATCTTGAATCGTGACGGTGAGTTGTTCTTCTTTTTTAATCCATCTCTCTGGCCCGGCAAGGAGCTTATCTTTCATCTCTTCTTTAAAAAGATCTTTATCAATCGTATCGGTAAAATCAAGCTTCAGTTGTGAGGCCCATGACATCGGCTGTGTAGCGTAACCAAGCTTGGCCAAGATGTTACGTCTTAGAAGATTTGTGTGGACCTTCTTGGATAAGATCACCACGTATTCGTGATTGTCATTTGTTAGAACAGTAAAACGTAGCTGTCCACTTCGACTTGGAAGGTTTTTAACATAGCGGACAGTCTCAGCTGATTTTATTAATTCAACGACTGGAATTGTTTTTCTATCGGGTGACCATAGGTTGGTATCTTTAGCAGGATCAAGTGTTGAGATATCAAATCCACTGAGAGCTCTTTGGTGTGCAATTTCCGGAGAAACTAAAAGATCTGTCGCTGCTGCTTGGGAATAGAAGCGAGGAATGAGACCAGGTATCACTTCCTGCGCATGCGCGACAGCAGTGAGTAATAAAAACGTCGCAAGAATAGTTTTAAACATTGGTACTCCGATAATTGGCACTGAGAGCTACCATTTTCTTTAATTGCCCAACTACATCCTCTATAAAGTTTACAAAAAAAAAGGGCCCCGAATCGGGGCCCTCTGTAAGAACTATCTAGATTTGATCAATGACCATTTCGTTGAAGAACTGCCCGATTTGTTCAGGAGTTGTGTTGTTAACTTTAGCAGCAGTTTCCATAAGAGCGTTGAATCTTGAATCGTTGCCTTCAGCTTTTGACTTAAGAGCAGCTTCAACTTGAGTCATGCTAACTCCAAGAGCAGAAAGTGCGAAAGTATCTTTTTCAGAAGCAGTTAGCTCACGAGAGTTTTCAAGTTTTTGGTAACGGCCAGCAAGTTTTGCAAGCTCAGAAGCTCTGTTTGCTGAAAGTGAGAACTCAGACTGAAGCTTATGAGACATGAACTTCTCAGCCACTTCTTCTTTAAGAGCAGCGATTGTTTCAAGATCTTTAGATTGAGCAGAAGTGTTATCGAAACGGAAACCACCACCGGTGTAGTATGTATACCAGTGAGAAGTATCTACATAAACTTCACCAACATAAACTGAGTAGTATTCAGTTTCAGTTTCCCAACACTCACAATCTTCATCATAGTATTCGTAAGTTTCATACCAAGTGTCATAAACTGATTCCCAGTATCCAGATTCAATCCATTCAGTTGTTTTAAGAAGGTTTTTTACAATGTCCACACCTTCAACTGCACCGGCCGCCATATACTGAGCGACAGTTGTCATATTTTTACGGTCCCATTTGTCCATATTGAAAGCAACATACTCACCAGTCACGTCGTTCTTATAAACAACGTACTTTCCTTTCTCAGTATCGAGCTTAGCAATTGTGTAAGACTCACCAGTAGAAGCTTCGAGAGCTTTTTCAAAACTCTTAGCATCTTTTTTGTGACCACACGCAACAACAGTAATACACATCAACATTAGCACAAACAATTTTTGCAACATATCATCTCCTTAGATTATGGCGAACGGGAAAAGCTTGAGCAAAACAGGTGCCAAATTAAATATCATTAATTTCAATACTATAACGCTGCGAAAGGTGCGAAAAGATTACATACTCTCCGGTGTCACTCTGACCTTGAGATCTTAAACTGCACCTACGTTTAATTTTTCATCAAAAGTGGTCGACTTTTATTTTAGATGAGCAAGGCCTTACGCTATGGAAAGTTAATTTGGTCCTATGATGATGAGATTGATCTCAAGACACACACTCGCCCATATCCAATTTTTACATTTCAAAGTCTCAAGATTAATGGCGTCACAAGACAACCTAGCTTTACGGATAAAACGAGTTTAGGCCTCATCAAATACCAGACGACAGACCGGGTAAGTTTTAAAGATGCTTACACAGATTGGTACCGTCAAAGGCCCTCACATGATCATGACCTCAGCGAAGGGCGCTCCTTTCTAAGGTGGCTCCAGAGGCATCAAAAATCCATTAAGTGGACGCCCAAAGATTTTAAAGCGCATGATTATTTTCTCGCCAAAAATGCTCCTCATCATGACCCCAATGATGAGATGGCCAAGGGCCTCTCGTTTTCGGTTTCTCCAGTTGTTGTAGAGAGCAGAAAGGTGAAACTCTACCTGCAAGATGAATCGGTCCTAAATCTCATCTCACTCCCATTTGGTGAAGATGAGGACTTTCTTTTATTAGTTCAAAAGTATGTGAAAGCTCGATTTCAATGGGAAGAGTGGAAAGCTCCCGCTCCCCCTTTTCTAGACTGGGTTAAGGCCCAGGCAAAGAGACCTTTGTTTAAAAGCGGCCAGCTGGGTCTTTCATTAGTTACACCAGTTTAAGGAAAAATTTCTTATCTCTCACTCCAGGGTTTACAATTTCGTTACGCTTTGCTAGATAAAGGCCATGAATACAAAAAATTGTACTGTTTACATAAGTAACTTGAGCTATGAACGAGATCGCAATGGTCTAAAAAGCATGTTTTCAAAATTTGGAATCATTAAAAATATTAAAATCATCGTTGAGCCTTCGACTAATCAATCACGAGGCATGGCCTTTGTGGAAATGGGCTCAATCGCTGAAGCACAGAAAGCAATCGATTCGTTGAATGCCAAAATCTTTGATGGAAGAACGGTAAAAGCGACCTGGGCAACTCCACTTAAAACAAGTAGCGTTTCAAAACCTAAAACCACATCTGAGAAGACCGTGGCAAAGAAAAACAAGGATCTTGATTTCAAGTCAATTCAGCTCGCTAAAAAAGCTCGAAACGATGCAAAAAGAAAATCAAACCCTATCGTTTTTAAATATAAAACTAAATAGACTCAAGCATGTGAAGGTAGAGATCCTCTACCTTTTTTCTTGCCCAAGGAGTGCGCCTTAAAAAGTGCAGGCTTGATTTGACACTTGGATCGTGAGTGAAACAACGAATAGTAATCATGTTCCCAAGTTGCTCCCAACCATAGAAATCAACTAACTCATTTATAATCATCTCAAGAGTCTTACCAAGGAGTGGATCTTTCTTATTCGTAGTCATTTTCTATCTCTTCAAATTTTTTATCATGGATTTCAATTAGTTTTTGAATATCTGTATTTAATTCTTTTCGTATTTTTTTATCAGCGTATTCTCTAAATTTTAAAAAGCGCGGATTGAGAGATGCTGAACCATAGGACTCAATTAAAAATTGCATGAGTTCGGCATGAGAGAGCTTAATCTTTTTAAAATCAAAATCTCCCAAATCGAGTAATCGACGCAGCCTAGCGACTTTGCCAAGTAGGGCGGGATCTTTCCCATAACGAAGGCCACTGAAGAGATAATTCGAAAGACACTTAGAAGACTCTTGTGGACTTCTAAAGCATACATTCACTGTGAGTTCTGCCTGATGATGATTTTGATGAATGAACTTATCAAGGTAAGGTATAGGGGCAGAATCTCCAGGCAGAAGTACCCTCTCGCACTTTAGATGGATTTCACCAAGGTCGTGAAATGGAGTGAGCCTCCTCGTCTTCTTAAATTTATACTCGTGGTCCAAGTTCTTTCCAAGTAAGCACATAAAGGACCCCACAAAGTGGTGGTTATGAATAACGGTGGGCCTTCTTCTCCAAAAATATAGATCAATAAAACAGTGCTCTCCCCTGGCAATAGTCAGAGGCAAGTCACTGAACTCAAGGTTATTAAAACTCTGGGAATGCTTAACTTTACTCGTAAGATCAGCAATTTCCTGAAGATTAAAGAGCTCATGAAGGCTTGATAGCTTAAGCTCATTTTCTGCCATCAAATGGAACTCACTAAGACCATTTTTTGAGATAAAATGATCTCCTCTTTTAGTCATTTTCTTTGAAATTTCGCGGATTTTCATGACCCTTAGTTACATTTCACATACAAAACAGTCAAAGACTCTTTCTCTAAATGGGCACTGAACCTCAAAAGTGCCTCCATTTTCTGTCTAAAACTGATCAATAAATTACATTTCGTTAAAAAAATTGAAATATTTGCTATGAAAAAAAAATTTGCCTCTATAATTAATTTATTAATGCAACCAAAGGCAAAATATGATTTCGAGTTTTATCGATCTTAAGTCTCTCGGTCTCTTTGTTATTTTGAGTTTTCTCTTTATGATTGTGGGCTTTAGATTTAATTTCAAAGAAATGCATGCTCATCCTTTAAAGATCAGCTCGATGTTTTTAGTGGCCGGTCTTATTGTAGGATTCTCTGATCTTATTTTAATTCTGCAAGATAGAGAGTCTGCTCTCCTAACTGGAGACTCAATTGAAATCGCCAATCAAATGGGAAGCATTCTTCTCGCGCCATTTTATGGTGTTTTATTCGCATCAGTGACTTGGTTTGGCTCTGGGGTTTCTGTAGATAAAAAGTAAACTTTAAAATCTATCTGGGCCACTTGGAATCATTCAACCCCAAGTGGCCCTTTTTTTTAAGCCTTCGCAGGTCTCAGCTTGTAAATAGAATAAAGAACTGACGAAATAATTAATCCAAAAATTATTGCAAGTGACCACACGATCGGAAACTTTCCTCCATACATGACATTAAGAACACTCATCTTTATGCCGACAAAAATAAGTACTGCTGCTAGGCCGTATTTTATATACTCAAATTTCTCCATCACTCCTGAGATCATAAAGTACATTGATCTAAGACCAAGAATTGCGAGAATATTCGAAGTAAATACGATCAGCGGTTCATTCGTTAGCGCAAAAATCGCAGGCACAGAATCTACTGCAAATACGATATCTGAAATTTCAATCACAACTAACGCCAAAAATAATGGTGTCACAGACAGAATGCCATTACTCCTTGTGAAGAAAGACCCTTTACCGTCATCGGCAGCTACAGGTAAAATTCTCTTTAAGAGCTTAATGACCCATTTATCATGAAGATCGCCTTCTTCTTTTTGTACCAGCATCTTAATTCCAGTGAAGACAAGTAAAATACCGAACCCGATTACGACAGCATGGTACTGCATCAAGAAACTACCTAATGCAATAAATAACCCTCTAAAGACAAGTGCTCCGATGATTCCCCAAAAAAGAACCTTGTGCTGGAACTTTAAAGGAACTTTGAAGAATGAAAAAACCATCGCAAAAACAAAAATATTATCAACGGCAAGAGTTTTCTCAACGACGTATCCGCCTAAGAACTCAAGACCAAGCTTATTCGCCAACTCCTGTGCCGTAAAATCACTCGGTAGAAGCTCCGGAGAATTTGTATACTTCGTTAGAACGTATTGATAGAAACCATAGTTAAAGAGTGCAGACAAACCTACCCAGACAATAGTCCAGATAGAGGCTTCCTTAAATGTTGGTGGATGAGGGTCTTTATTAAAGACCCCCAGATCCAATAACAAGATAATAAAAACCATCACAAGGAAAAGCCCGTAGATCCACCAGTAATCGGCGAATGGAAAGAGAATCATAAATGTATCCCCTTAACGAATAGAACCAGGGAGTTCAAACTCGGTTTTACGATCCATACTCTCGACAGATAGCGAACAAGCATGACTGAATGAGATTGAAAGTGATGAAAGAACTAAAACAAGTGCCATATACCTAAGCATAAATGCTCCTTTTAGGTTTTATGGTCTTGCCCTTTCATTTGGTGCCGGAGGTAAACTCGTATTGACGGCGGTCCAAAACTTCGAAGAAAGCGGGCTACTCCCCAAGTGTTACTAAGTTATCTTACACGATTTTATATATAGATAAATATTATAAAAACAAACCTATACATCATTTAAATCGATATACCGAACTAGTAGCAATTTTCGCCAAAAACAACGTCTTGCCTGATTTCGCCATTGTAGCCAGAGTTTGTCGCCTTAACTTGAACAATATCAATCATGTACTTACTTGAGCTTGAATAAGTTGATAAAGAACTGCATGTTCTTCCGATGCTCGTTCTGAGAGGCCCATTACTCTTACTGAGAGTATCTAACATAGTTTTTTTACAATCTAAACTACTTCTAAATACGATAACCTCTTTTTCGTACTCATCTCGATAAGGTTCTCTATGAATCAAACGGCATTCGTATGGGTACTGAGTGCGGAAAGAAGCAGAATTTTGAATTTCGTAAGTATAACTGAGAACATCGTTTTTGATATTATTAACAAAGATGGGATACATTAAATTTGAGAAAAAACTCCTGTAGTCAGATGAAAAATTCATATCATTATAAAAATCTAACTGCGAAGTAATGATCTCTTTGTAAGCATAGTGAAATTCATTTGGGCCTGTTCTTGTAATTTTAAGAGAACCATCCGAATAACAGGTTTTCCCTACACTGCAATTACTCACCCCTGATTTTGAGTCAAGTTTCCGCGTGAGAGCACAGCTCATGAAATAGTCCTTATTCGATTTATTCGTAGTTCCGTAGATTGCAACTTTAAATGAATGAGATCGGCAAAGATTTGGAAGAGATGCAGTTAGTGCCGTGACAGATTGAAAGCCATCGGTGGGAAGTGAACAAGGTGAGTTAAGTCCCGTTGCTGTGTAATTATCCTTATTCTTTAACTGATAGATCCCAGTATTCTTTTGTTCATCAGTGATTTTGAAATAACAGCTATCAAATTCTTGAGTAGGTGGAACGAAGACGGCCGAAGTTATTGTAGGAGGCAGAGTTTGTTGTTGTTGTTGTTGTTGAGTTTGAGACGACGTCGTAGGTCTTTTGGCCCCCATGGAAAAAACTGATGTAGAGATGATCGCCATAAGAGAAAAAAGAAGGGCCGATTTCATGTTATTTCCTGGATGATGTTTTTATCCTTACCAGCAAAATAAGTGCCAGAATTATAGAAGGTATATTGAGTAGTTAGAAAAAGGCTTCCTTGTCACTTTTACAGACACTGTACAAAGATAAGACACAGGCCTCCTGAGGAGAAATAAGAGCGGCATAGACAATAGTGCGGAGATCTCCAATAAAGAAGAATCTCCGCACTATTGTATTAATCGACTTTTTTCACAGAACTAAACTGACCAGACAATTCAAGTTCAACATTTTTTCCGAATACATTTACAAAAACTTTTTGTTTTTCCCAATGATTTAAGTGATGATTCACACCAACTAAAACCCAACCATTTGCAAATTGACGAAGTCTGATGATCGGCAACTTATAAAATTCTGCACTTGCAGGAAGAAGTTTATCTCCAGAAATAAGTTCATTGTTGATTCTGTATTCTGGTAAGAGAATATTTCCAGAAATTCCTGGATAAAAACTTAACTCAAATAATCCACGTGCAACATAGTCGTAGGCGATTTGAGCTGCGTAGTGAAAGCTCCCAAAATTTTTAGAAAAATCATTTGGCAGATACCCATCATTGTTTGCAGGTTTAGAGTTCGAGCCATGATACTCATGCCCTTCAATGAAAGGAAGAGGCTCATCCCACCACCAAGTGCCGAGTCCAAGGAAGTTACTCCAAACCGTAATGTTATAAGCGTAACTTGGCTGGATTGGAGGTTTCACTTCATGTTGGAAAAGGAATCCGTTCTGCTTTTTGAAAAATTTTCCAAAACCGTTGTAATCGGATCCACTAACGCCTTCATTCAGTCCCCAGTTTAGCGTTAATACTTTACCAAACATTTTACTTGAAATTTCAAGATCCTGAATAATCGCATACAGATGTGTGTAATTAATCTGGTGCTGATAGTCACCCACAAGCGGAGTTACATAGTCTCCTAAATTACCCGTCTCTCCAGTGTAATTACCAGTATGAACATCTAGATAATGAACATCAAATTTCCAGAACCCAGATCGAATTTCACTAAATGGTTTCTTGTACTTTGAATTTTCAATGTCTTTTTGTTGCTGAGAGATAGCCGTGTTGTAAGTACTGGCAAGTGGATTCGCATTCACGTATGAAGTGAACACAGTATCAGGATTTCTTTCATGGAATTTTTTAAAAAGAGTTCCAAGCTTATTAATGACATCTTGATTTCCAATGTCGTATCCCCAGGCTTCAAAATCTAAGAAAGCAAAACCTTTACCATGCGATGGACTTATGACTCCTTCATTAAACCATCGGTATAGGTCTTGGATTGAGTTTTTTCTAA
>JACCDH010674921.1_pt1 | contig 14149 bp, 18 predicted proteins | sample 7442481 | NCBI WGS metagenome assembly JACCDH01 (sample SAMN15323433, study PRJNA562643) | freshwater metagenome | isolation source: river surface water | place: USA:Blue River Watershed | collected 2017-08-15
AAATCAACAACACGTCGCTACTCTTGATACTGCCTCTCCTCATCAGGCATTGCTTGATGACGATCCATGAATAAAAATTCAGATCGAAATAAACCTACCCCGATTGCCCCCAACTCAACTGCTTGCGTAGCATCTTCAGGCAATTCAATATTAGCCAAGAGCTCAATTGCTACATTGTCGGCTGTTGCAGTCCGAGAGTGCTTCAGTTCTTGTAACTTACGAGTTTCTTCACGGGCCTTTGTTTGAAGCAAACGATACTCAGAGAGTAATTGCTCATCTGGGGCAACTACGACCACACCATGTTCGCCATCAATGACTAACCAATCTCCATGACGAATCATTTCGCTCGCATGCCGCACCCCCACTACCGCAGGAATTTCCATACTTCGCGCTACGATGGCAGTATGTGAGGTTTTCCCCCCCAAGTCTGTTACAAAGCCTGTAAATGCCCGATCTTTAAAACGCAACATGTCATGAGGCGCAATATCATGGGCCACAATAATTGCATCAGCCCCAACATCACTGGGGGGCAAGAGCTCGGAATCTTCTAAGCCATCTTTTTTCTGTGAATTGAGAGCCTTAAGTACTCGCTCAGCAACTTGACGAATGTCATTTGCCCGCTCCTTAAGATAAGCATCTTCAATTTCAGCAAACTGCTCTAGCAGGTCGTTCAGTTCTGTCGTTAAAGCCCAAGCAGCATTCAGTCTTTGGGTGCGAATCAGTTTTAAAGGCTTCTGAGCTAGAGCAGGGTCAGCCAAAATCATGCCGTGCACATTTAAGAATGCTGCCATTTCTTGCGGCGCATCTTTGGGCAGACCTTGCCGCAACTCGAGCAACTCAAAACGCACCTGCTCAAAAGCGTCTAATAATTTTTGCGCTTCTGTCTCTTCTTTACCAACTTCAATTAAATAATGACTGACCTCTAATGCTGCGCGTGAAATCAGTACTGCCTTGCCAATAGCAATTCCTTTGGATACTGGAATTCCGTGCAAAGCAAAGGTCATATTTACTCGCCCTCACCAAATCGATTATTAATAAGCTCACTGATTGCTTTCATAGCCTCATCTGCCTGGTCGCCAACAGTCTCCAACGTTACCGTACTACCAATCCCTGCAGCTAACATCATTACACCCATAATGCTCTTAGCATTAATTTGACGACCATTTCGTGACAATAGAATTTCACAAGGAAACTCCGCAGCAAGCTGAGATAACTTTGCTGAGGCACGGGCATGCAAGCCTAGCTTATTAATAATTTGAATTTCGGCCACTGGCATATTAATCTCTATTTCTCGGTTGTTTCCTGCGGCGTCTTAGCACCTAAACGCAAGATTCCATTTTGACCACCGGTCAGCGCTTTCTGCGCCAATTCTTCCAAACTTTCTCCGCGATGCGAAATGCAGCGCATCAACATCGGCAAATTCAAGCCGGCCAAAACAACCACTGGAGCATTCAATCCAGACAGAGGGCCTAGCGCCTCCAATTTAGAGGCAACATTGGCTGGTGTTGCGCCCATCACATCAGTCAAGATTAAAACGCCATGCCCAGAATTCACACCATAAGCCGCTTTTAAAACTCGATCAAAACTCGCTTTAGTATCTTCATGAGGCGGAATATCTACCGCCCTAACCCTTTCGGGCAAAACCCCAAAAGCATGTTCCGCAAAACCTAACATGGCGCTAGCCACGGGAGTATGGGCAACAATAACGATTCCAACCATTTCTATGCCAATGCCTTTTCAAGCGCGGTTAACCAAAATTGCGGGACATCAAACCCACTTTGTTCTGTAATCTCTACAAAACACGTTGGGCTAGTCACGTTGATTTCCGTAACGTAAGCGCCAATAAGATCTAATCCTACCAAGAACAAGCCACGCTGATTTAAAAGAGGGGCTAAATATTCAGCTACCTTACGCTCTGCATCGCCCAGCGGCATAGCTACACCCTTACCACCTGCGGCTAAATTTCCCCGAATTTCACTGCCCTGCGGAATCCGGGCCAAAGCAAATGGTACGACTTCACCACCAATTAATAGAACCCGCTTATCCCCTTGAGAGATTTCCGGCAAAAAACGTTGCGCCATTAATGTTCGAGCGCCATTTTCACCCAATGTCTCAACAATGCTAGCAAGATTTAATCCGTCTTTACCAACCCGAAAAACGCCCATACCACCCATACCATCTAGCGGCTTGATCACAATATCTTGGTGCTCTTGATGAAATTGTTCAATCGCACTCAGTTCACGAGTTACTAGGGTTGGTGGGATCAGCTCAGAAAACTCAGTAATCGATAACTTTTCAGAATGATCCCGGATTGCTGCAGGATTATTAAATACCTTGGCACCCTGCCTCACTGCAGCTGAAAGCATCCAGGTGGTGTTGAGATATTCAATATCAAATGGTGGATCCGTTCGCATCAATACCGCTGTAAAAGAATTCAAGGCGCGATCTTGGTTAGGACCCAGCTCATACCAGGTAGTACTGCTCGGTTTAATCACGAGAGGCTGACAATCTGCTGCCACTGTATTTTTGCGCCACAGCACATGACGACTTTGACAGAACCAGAGACGATGACCTGCTTCTTGCGCAACCCGCATCATTGCCAATGTAGAGTCCTTGCTTACTTTAAAAGTATCCAAGGGATCGGCAATAAATAGTAAGTCCATCTTTATATCCGAATATTGAAAATGAAATTACGCAGCTTCAGCATTTGGGTCAGATCTCTCTAGCTCAAGCGACGAAGCCAGCAAAGCTAAACGCGCTACTACACCATAGAGATAGAAACGATTTGGTGGAGCGCTTCCAGGTTTCGCACCTAAGTCTGGCATAGAATTTTGCTCAAATGCTAGCGGCACAAAATGCATGCCAGGTGCATTGAGATTTTCATCTGGACCTCGGTCAGTATGCACTCGATAAAAGCCACCAATCACATAACGATCAATCATATACACGACTGGCTCTGCAACTGCCTCATTCACCTTTTCAAAGGTATACACACCTTCTTGAATTAAAACATCGCTCACCTCAAGACCTTCTTTGACGATGCTCATCTTATTGCGGTCTTTACGATTTAAACCTTTGAGCTGGGCAGGGTCATTTACTACCATCACGCCCATTCCATAGGTCCCAGCATCTGCCTTAACGACAACATAGGGCTTTTCTTTAATGCCATATTCACGATATTTTTTAGCAGTCTTTTTCAAAACTTGCTCTACTGCCGTCTGTAATTCATCCTCGCCCTTACGCTCATGGAAATTTACATTCGAGCAACTGGCAAAGTAGGGGTTGATCATCCATGGATCAATATCGACCACCTTTGCAAAACGCTTGGCAACTTCATCATAGGCGGCAAAATGATTTGATTTGCGACGCACATGCCAACCTGCATGCAGGCCTGGTAATAAATACTGTTCGTGTAGATTTTCTAAAATTGGTGGAATACCCGCTGATAAGTCATTGTTTAACAAAATTGAACAAGGATCAAAATCTTTGAGGCCCAAGCGCTGCTTCTTTAAACCCAAACGAGATAAAGGCTCCATCAACAAACGATTGCCATCGGGTAATTCAATCCAGGTTGGCTTCTTAATCTCATCAGACAATGTACCAAGGCGTACATTCAAACCCGCTTGACGCAAAATAGATGCTAAGCGTGCGATATTTTGTAAATAAAAGGTATTCCGAGTGTGACGCTCAGGAATCAACAATAAATTTTTAGCTTCTGGGCAAATTTTCTCAATCGCTGCCATTGCCGCCTGAACTGCGAGAGGCAACATTTGCGGCGAGAGATTGTTAAACCCTCCTGGAAAAAGATTGGTATCAACTGGAGCAAGCTTAAAGCCAGCATTTCTCAAATCGACAGAGCAGTAAAAGGGCGGAGTATGCTCCTGCCACTCCAGCCTAAACCAGCGCTCAATTGTGGGGGTTGCTTCCAAGACCTTAGTCTCGAGCTCGAGTAAAGGTCCGCTAAGGGCGGTAATGAGATGTGGAACCATTCCACCATTGTAAGATTTTTAAAAGATAAGCGCGGAATCCGAGGATCCCGCGCTTAAAAACTGGGCAACTAAGCTTTAGTCGCCCAGTGAGGGGTAAAACCAAGCAATTAAGACTCGTAAGCAGATTCACCGTGGGAGCTAATATCCAAGCCTTCACGTTCAGAGTCTTCCTTAACACGCAGGCCAATAACCATATCCACTAATTTGAAGGCGATATAAGAAACTACGCCAGACCAAATCAAGGTAACGATCACGCCTTGGCTCTGAATCCACAATTGACTTGCAATTGAGTAATCAGGGGATGCGGCATTAGCTACGTAATCCCAGATACCTGAACCACCTAAGGCTGGATCTGCGAATACGCCAGTTAATAAGGCACCCAAGATACCGCCAACGCCGTGTACTCCGAATACATCCAAACTGTCGTCAGATCCCAACATCCTCTTGAGGCCGGAAACACCCCATAAGCAAATCACGCCAGCAAAAGCACCAATAATGAGTGCACCCATTGGGCCAACAAAACCGGCTGCAGGAGTAATAGCTACTAAACCACCTACACAACCAGATGCAGCACCCAACATTGATGGCTTACCTTTAGTAATCCACTCAGCAAATGACCAGCCCAATACTGCAGCAGCTGTTGCTAATAAAGTGTTTACAAATGCAAGCACTGCACTGCCGTTTGCCTCAAGTGCTGAACCAGCATTGAAACCAAACCAACCGAACCACAAGAGTGATGCACCGATCATGACAAATACTAAGTTGTGTGGCTTCATCGCCTCTTTGCCATAACCTAAACGCTTGCCAACAACATATGAACCTACCAAGCCTGCTATCGCAGCATTGATATGAACAACGGTACCGCCGGCAAAGTCAAGAACACCCTTCTGCCACAACCAACCAGCACGCGCTGTAATTGCCTCAAGTGATGCAACATCTTTAATGTCATCAGGACCAGGCCAAAACCAAACCATGTGAGCGATTGGTAGGTAGCTGAAAGTAAACCAAAGAATCACAAACAAAATGATTGCGGAGAACTTCGCACGCTCAGCAAAGGCGCCCACGATCAAGCAGCAAGTAATCGTTGCAAACGCAGCTTGGAAAGCCATGAATACAAATTCAGGAATCACAACACCTTTACTAAAAGTAGCTGCCACTGAATCTGGAGTTATGCCTTGCAAGAACAGACGGTCTAATCCACCAATGAAAGCCCCGCCTTCACTAAAAGCAAAGCTGTAGCCGTAAAGCGCCCACAAGACTGTTACCAATGAAAAGATAAACATACACTGTACGAGTACAGAAAGAATGTTTTTGCTACGCGTTAAGCCACCGTAGAACAAGGCCAAACCAGGCAAAGTCATCAAGATTACTAATGCGGTACACACTAATAACCAAACTGTATCTGCCTTATTGGGCACCAATGCCGGTGCTGCCTCTACTGCAGCAGCTGCAGCGGCAGCAACTGGCTTAGCCTCATCAGCAAAAGCTGATGAAGGCAGCATCACACTAGTCGCGCCAATAGCCAAGGCCATTGCACTTCCAGCTAGGAGTTGTTTCATACAAGTTAACATTTTGAACCTCTCTTTATAGTGCTGACGCGCCGGTTTCACCGGTACGAATGCGAATGACGTGTTCAACCGGGGAGACAAAAATCTTGCCATCGCCAATCTTTCCAGTACGAGCAGATTTTTCAATTGCTTCAATCGCTCGCTCTAAGATGCCATCTTCAACAGCAGCTTCAATTTTTACTTTCGGCAAAAAGTCGACCACATACTCAGCACCGCGATACAACTCAGTGTGACCCTTTTGACGACCAAAGCCTTTCACCTCAGTGACAGTAATGCCCGAAACTCCCACTTCCGAGAGAGCTTCGCGCACTTCGTCAAGCTTAAAAGGCTTGATGATTGCGGTAATTAATTTCATACGTTTCTCCGTTCAGAGGAAGGAATTAGAAAGTTTTAGTCAAAGAAACTACTGCACCTGGACGACCAGCAGAGCTTGTTGCAACTCCAGTTGTAGTTGTTGACCAAGTATTCCACCAGTTTGGATTTGCATTCGTACTCACATAGGCGGCAGAAAGTGATAAACCGCCACCAAAGTCTTTAGTTGCGCCTACCTTAAAGTCTGTATAACTAAGATTGTTGTAACCCTGTAGCAATGGTCCACTCGTTACAGGCTGTCCAGCCACGTATTGGTAACCAATGTGACCATTCAAGCTAATACCCCAAAAACCAGTGTCATAGTTTGCCGTTAGGTCTGGATAAAAAGAGCCTGTACTGTTAGGAATGCCGAAGATATTTGTTACTGCATAGTTCACCTTAACAAAACCAGTCACGGGACCAAAAGTGAAATTCTGGGCAGCATAGAGTTCGGTAGTGTTCGGATTCAGCATCATGCCGTTGTAGTTACCACCAGTTTGATTGTAGTAATACTGCAAAACACCAAAGTCAGATGCAAAACCCTCGCCAATTAATTCCTTTTTAAAGCCGCCGTAGAAGTCCATCTCGATTGGCGCTTTAATGCCATTATTGGTAGTGTTTGAAACCCAGTTGATTGTGCTGTTCCAGTTACCAATGTATAAACCGCTCTCATGAGCGTAATCAAAGCCGCCTTGAATAGCTGGCTGATAATTCGTTTGCGAAATACCACGATAACGATAGTCATTGGTAACAGTCACGTTGGCTGTAATTGGGCTCACTTCTGGAGCGGCTGCAGGTGCTGATTGCGCATAGGCTGCAGATGTCAATAAGCCAGAAGCTGCTAAGGCAATGGCTGTCTTTTGAATGGTTTTCATGTGTTACTCCTTGCTGTGTGAAATGAAAAGGGGATAAATGCTGTATTGCATGGGATCATCATGAATCTCAGCTCGCCCCTTGATTTCCCGTAATTCACCTAAATAATGCCTACGCCCTAAATTAGTGCATCAATTTGCACCATTCTGGTACTTTTTGCTGCAATCGCAGCATTTTCAGGCCCTTTTGCCTATTTTTAGCACTACAACTTAAAATAGGTGCTGTGTCTTTTATGCAACTCATTACAGAATGGCGGTCATCACAATGCAAAAACCAGGCGAAATCCTAGAGCAAATCCAACGGATTGCTAGCGATATGCAAAACAAGGTTGGTGATGCAATCCGCAATTCACCAGCACAAGAGATTGAGAAAAATGTCCGCGCCATGATGAACCAGGGTTTTCAAAAAATGGATTTGGTGACTCGCGAAGAGTTTGAATTGCAATCCAAGGTGCTAGCCAAGACCAGAGAAAAATTAGAGGCACTAGAAGCTAAGGTTGCCGCTCTAGAAAAATCTTAATCTCAATTTTTTGTCTTAGTCTGGATGGAACTCATCAAAGAAGTTAGCGTACATCTCTTCTAGAAAAAACTTTTTTGCCTCTACACGAGCAGGGGCAGTATGCAAAACAGATATTTGATAAATACGAATACCGTCATCAGCAGCAGCTCTGGTGATCCAGCGAACTCGCATAGACTGCTCAGAAGCCCCCGTAGAAGAAAATTCTAAAAAATAATCTTTTGTCGGTAATTTCTGGCGACTAGTAGTTTGATAAAAAGCGTCTGCACTGATATCGCCTTGTGGGCTTGTATTAGCCCTCTTAAAAAGATTGCTCTGCAATTGCTCTAGCAGCTTTGCTTGCAATTGAACTTGGTCTTTGCTTAAAGAAATTGTACTAACTGAATAGATATCGTCATCTATTTTGACGGCTTCGAGTGATTGTGGAATTTCTTGACCCTCATATGGCAAACGTCGATCCATCTTCTCAGGTTTACCAGGAAACAACGCTTGATAACCCTCCTGAGGAGACTGAACTGTGCGCCAATCTAGCTTGGGACTACAAGCGGCAAGCATCAATACCGCTGTAACCAACACTCCCAGCCTTTGCATAAATCGCTTAGACAATGCCCGCCCCATGTGCCTGCTGATCTGCATGGTAGCTCGACCGTACCATTGCACCCACTGCTGCATGCGAAAAGCCCATGGCATAAGCCTCATCTTCAAAGCGCTTAAAAATATCAGGGTGCACATAACGACGCACTGGTAAATGATGGCCTGATGGTGCAAGGTATTGGCCAATAGTTAGCATATCAATATTATGCTCACGCATATCTCGCATGACTTCTAAAATCTCTTCATCAGTCTCACCCAAGCCCACCATTAATCCACTCTTGGTTGGGATATGTGGAAAACGTTCTTTGAAATCTTTCAACAACTTCAAAGAATGCGCATAGTCTGCTCCAGGACGCGCTTCTTTGTAAAGACGAGGGACAGTTTCTAGATTGTGATTCATAACATCAGGTAAGCCAACTGGGGCGTGCTCTGAAAAAATATCTAGCGCCTTATCTAGACGCCCACGAAAATCTGGAACCAAAACCTCAATCCGAGTATTGGGAGAGAGCGTTCTAGATTGAGAAATGCAATCCACATAATGCATTGCGCCGCCGTCACGCAAATCATCACGATCAACACTAGTAATCACAACATAATTTAATTTAAGTGCAGCAATCGTGCGCGCTAAGTTTCCAGGCTCTTTAATATCCAAAGGATCTGGTCTACCATGGCCAACATCACAGAAGGGGCAGCGACGCGTGCATTTATCGCCCATGATCATGAAGGTCGCAGTGCCTTTACCAAAGCACTCCCCAATATTAGGGCAGCTTGCTTCTTCGCACACAGTGACTAACTCATTCTCACGCAAGATTTTTTTAATTTCAGAAAAGCGTGAATTACCAGAGGCAGCCTTGACCCGAATCCAATCGGGTTTTTTCAGCACCTCTTCTAAAGGGATGATCTTGATCGGAATGCGAGCAGTCTTTTCACTCGATTTTTGCTTCCGAGTAGCATCGTAAGTCACATCCTGACGAGCATGGGCAGTTGATTCAATATCGGGCTTGTTGGTGGTCATGATGAAATCAGTTGCTTTTGCAAATGCCCCAAGAGGGTTTGACTAATAATCTCTATATTGTCCTTGATCCCAAGGGTTTGCATATCAATCGTTCTTAAGCCCTCATAGCCGCAAGGGTGGATGCGGGCAAATGCATTGAGATCAGTCTCCACATTGAGGGCTAGACCATGATATGAGCACCCTTTGGAGACTTTCAAGCCTAAAGCAGCGATTTTGGACCCCCAATATTCAGTTGCAATGCCTTGAGCCTGCGCAATATAAATCCCGGGTGCTCCAGGATGCCTTTCTGCTGCAATTCCATAATCGGCAAGAGTATCAATCAAGGCTTGCTCGATTCTGAAAACCAACTCCTTTACAAAGATGCCCAACCTTCTTAAATCCAAGAGTAGATACATCACAATCTGCCCAGGCCCATGATAGGTAATCTCTCCACCTCGATCAACCTGGACCAGGGGAATTTGACTACTGGGAGAATGCAAATTACTGGGGTCACCCGCCAAGCCTAAAGTAAAAACAGGGGGGTGCTCAAGAAGCCAAATTTCATCAGGGGTATCTGAGCTACGCGCCTGAGTAAATTCACGCATTGCCTGGTAAGTTGATTCGTAGTCAACCAGCCCTAAGCGCTTAACTAGCAAAGTCATGCAAATACATTAGAGAACAATGCTCACCAATGGGTGCGTAGAAAGCGTGCGATATAGCTCATCCAATTGTTCGCGACTCGTAGCGGTAATCGGCAGCGTAATACCCAAGTAATTGCCATCCTTTGATGGTCTTTGCTCAACCTTACTCTCATCAAATGTGGGATCAAATTGATGGGCAATATGCAAGATTGCGGGAAGATATTCAGGATTCGATTTGCCCATCACCTTTATCGGAAACTGGGAGGGATATTCAATAAGGGATTTTCTATCTTCAGTCATTTATTTTCTCTAGCTAATTTTTAATCAATTCAATTCATTTCACATTGAGGCATGTCGATGATCAGTCATTCCCAACCAAGCGCTAGTGATGATATTGCGAATGCAGTGTAAGCGACGATGAAAAAAATGATCTGCACCTGGAACAACTTGTACCGTTAGCTCCTGGGGTCGCGCCCAATTCAAAACATCCACTAAGGGGATCGTTTCATCTAACTCACCATGAATCAAAATGGTATCTGCTGGTACCGGAGCCAATTCCCACTTTCCTGCTGCACTACCGACCATGACTAAGCGCTCTACCGGACGTCCAAGCTCAGCCAATCTTTGGACTAAGTGGGTTCCCACATAACTGCCAAATGAGAAGCCGGAAACAACGAGAGGAAGAGTGTTGACCGCATGAATCCAAGCTTGACCAGTCGCCGCCTCAAATTGCGCCCAGCTCGATGGTGTCCGCATCCAATCAGTCACATGGAGTAGATCATCCACTTCGCCAATACCATCATCATGCACGCCTGCAGTTGCACCTACCCCCCGAAAATTAGGCCGCACACTGACATAGCCCAGCTGATTAAATGCTCTTGACATGGTTTGGGCAACTTTGTTATCCATCGTGCCACCCATCAGAGGGTGTGGGTGTGCCACCAGTGCCAAGCCCCTCAATGAAAAATCCGGATTCGCCTTTAATTCGTCAGGTAAATCGATAGACATTTCAATTTGCCCAACAACTCCTTCAATGTAAATAATTTTTGTACGGCTATTCATGTATCAAACTTTCGGAACAATTTAAGCCAACTGAAGGCGCTCTACTGGGCGACCCAAAATTAAATGCGATTGAATAATTTCTTCAATATCTTCAGTATCAACAAAGGTATACCAAACACCCTCTGGATAAACCACCATTACAGGGCCATCAGCGCAGCGATCTAAGCATCCTGCTTTATTAACCCGAACTTTGCCGGGGCCACTTAAGCCCAATTCTTTTACACGATTTTTTGCATATTCAAATAAGGCAAATGCGTTTTGTTGATCACAACAATCTGCGCCATTATTGCGTTTATTAAGACAGAAAAATAAATGGTTTTGAAAGCTCATGATTAGTAATAATTAGGAGGTTAAATTTAATGCTGATCTCTTACGAACAGCCCAAAATAAGGCCAATGGCAACCATACCACTGAAACCCATTGCATTAATTCGTTAAAGTGCAACAGCCTTCCCTGGTTCCAATGCCTTAAGGTAAGTAAAAAATAAGGATTATCCGGCAATAAATTAATCGCCAAGGTAGCACTTAAGAGAAAAATAATTGCCAACCAAAACCTGGTCATTCCAGCAAGTGGCAAGGCCCATCTCAACAAAATAATTCCAAATACCATTCCCCAAGCCGCACCGGCAGTTAACCATAACAAACTAAATTCTGAGCCAAACTGCAAGGCTGTAAAAACAATCTTCATTATCACGGTCAGCAAAAGTAAAGTATTCAAAATTTTCCATTGCGGTGCCTTAGGGCGCATACCCAAGGAAAGCAAAAGTCCTACCCCCAACCAACAGAGTGCTGTAATGACAGCCTCTTGAGCAACATGATTAATGACCATCGTTCCCCAATCAACCGATGCAAAGATGGTATGGCCCCAAACGCCTGTTCCTAGCCATGAACTCTGGGGATAAATTTGCGACCAAGGAAAAAGAAGAAATAAGGCACATGCAGCCCAATTGATCCCAAACCACTGATCAAAACGTTTGCGAATGATGCTGCCAGATAGCCACTGGGGACCCAAAGGGATGGCAAGCAAAGCTCCTAGCAAGCCCCCTAATACATTGGCCCACCAATCCATTTGACTTGGAATCCGGGTTGGCAACCAAGTCTGCAAAGATTCAACGCTGAGGGCTAAAAAAGCACTAAATCCCAAAGCAACCCCCAAGGCCACGAAATTACGCCATCGTGGATAACAGGCAAATACCAATAAAAACCCCAATGGGATATAAGCCAATATATTGACCGATACATCAAATAAGGTAATAAATCGCGGCAAAGGGGCGCTTAACCAGGCCCACCCAGGAATGCCGTTCTGAAAATTGAAATCAAAGGGAGTAAGGCTGACATAAATAATCAGCAAGGCATAGCTCAAACTGATGGCACGTGCCAATGGCATAGCCTGCAGTGGCCAAACAAACTTCCGAGGACGCGGATCTTCCTGATGCATCCCCCAATTCTAGGTCAGACCTTTCTACAATGTCTAAATGAATTGGAATTGCATCCTAGAGCGGGTCGCCACCACTACATCTACTAATGCTGATTTAGTGGAGCGCTGGCGTGCTGGCGAGCTCATCGATCCTGTTGCCAGAATTGCTCATGAGCAAACGGCTGGCAAGGGGAGAGCGGGCCGAATCTGGCATGCCAAGCCCAAAGACACGCTATGCTTTTCTTTGGCCTATCCATTTAACTGCCGTCCAAATGAGCTCAGCGGTCTAAGTCTTGTCATAGGTCTTGCGGTGATTGCTGGCATTGCCCAAGCGCTTAATATCGATCAAACCAGGCTCTACCAATTAGGCTTAAGACTCAAATGGCCTAATGACCTCTTGCTCAACAATGCCAAGCTTGGCGGGATTTTGATTGAGGGTGGTCAAGCTAACGCGCATTCTCAAACGTGGATGATTATTGGACTCGGCTTAAATCTTCGTCATGCCCATGAAATTACTCAAATGCTGCAAAATCCAACTGATCTTGGAGTTGCCGCAATTGATCAACTCATCGCTGATTCCCATGTACTTCCTGAAAATGAATACATTTGGCTCAAACTGATTGAATCATTTGAAAAACACCTCAGTGAATTTAGCCGGCACGGCTTTAAGCATTTTAAAAATGAGTGGCTACACTGGGATGCCTTCTTTGGCCAAGCAGTAATAATTTCAGGGGCAGGACCTGAAATGATTCATGGGATCAGCGCAGGCGTAGACGATAATGGTGCTTTACTACTTAGCCAAGGCGATCAAACTCTGGCGATACATGCCGGCGATGTCTCTTTAAGAGCCCAATCATGAGTCTATATTTATTATTTGATATTGGTAACACTCGCCTGAAATGGGCTGCCGTTGACTCTGCTCAAAATATAGCAGATCGCCATAAAAAACTGTGGGCCTACTCTGGATCAATCAATACTCAGTCCCTGCAATCTCCTGAGTTGCGTGCAGAATTATCTGATTACATTTCCAAAACGATCCCTAAGCCAGATGCTATTGGATTTTGCTGCGTTGCTGGTGATGCGGCTATAAAGCATATCCAAAGCCTCTTTCCACAATGGCACGATATTTCCTGGCAACAACTAAAGGGGGATAGTCCATACGAGGGCATGCGATCGCTTTACACTGATCCAGCCAAGCTAGGCCCCGATCGGTGGGCCGCGCTCATTGGCGCGAGAGCGCTCTCTAAGAACAACTCATTGCTCATTAATACTGGTACAGCTACTACCATTGACTTGCTTGGTACTAACGGTGTGCACTATGGTGGATGGATTTTGCCAGGACTGGGGTTGATGCAAGAATGTCTGCAAAATAAAACGGCCGGACTTCCCTTAGCCGAACGCCTTCATACCCACACAACAGAAAATCACTTTGGCACCAGCACTAATGATGCAATTATCGGTGGTTGTGATGCTGCTCAAATTGGCGCTATCTTATGTGCAAATCAGCTAGCAAAAGAAATGAATCACCCCGTTCAACGCATTTGGTTGGATGGTGGTAATGGCCATATTTTGGCCAACGAAATTAAAAAAAATATGTCACTCACGACACTCCCAATAGAGCCTATTGAAGGTTTGGTTCTTCGCGGCCTATGGGCTTGGTTAATCCAAAAATCCTAATCAATATTTCTCAAGCAAAAGGCTATTTTTTACGAATTTTGCCAAGTAATGTCGTTGTAGAGCGTTCATACAAAAAAGGAATTGCAATGGCTTTTCCACCCCAGGTTTTGACTAAGCGTGTTTCATCCAAGCGATCAATTTCATAATCGCCACCTTTGACATAGATATCCGGACGAATTTTGGCAATCAAGTTCACTGGGGTTTGCTCCGCGAATAAAACCGTCATATCCACACTAGCCAGTGCTGCCAGCAAGGCTTGGCGATCAGCCTCTGTATTAATAGGTCTATCCTCGCCCTTTCCCAACATTTTTACCGAAGCATCCGAATTTACTCCAACAACCAGGCTTGCACCCAACTCTCGGGCCTGAGCCAAATAACTGGCATGCCCACGATGCAAAATATCAAACACCCCATTGGAAATACCAAATGCCTTGGGAAGGCTGCAAACCGAGGCCCCAAGTCCTCCAT
>JACCDH010723878.1_pt1 | contig 14130 bp, 16 predicted proteins | sample 7442481 | NCBI WGS metagenome assembly JACCDH01 (sample SAMN15323433, study PRJNA562643) | freshwater metagenome | isolation source: river surface water | place: USA:Blue River Watershed | collected 2017-08-15
GCCAATACGTGTTGGCCGGCGAAGGCGGCATCAGCTTGACGTCTGAGCAGTGGCCCGACATGCTGGCCACTTGGTGCGACAAGTACCCCATCATCAGCATCGAAGACGGCATGGCCGAAGGCGACTGGGATGGCTGGAAAGTGCTGACCGACCGCTTGGCCAAGAATGTGCAAATCGTCGGAGACGACTTGTTCGTGACCAACACCAAGATCTTCAAAGAAGGCATCGACAAAGGCATCGCCAACTCGATCCTGATCAAGATCAACCAGATCGGCACCCTGACCGAAACGTTTGAAGCCATCGAAATGGCCAAGCGCGCCGGTTACACCGCGGTGATTTCTCACCGCTCGGGCGAGACCGAAGACTCGACGATTGCAGACATCGCTGTGGGCCTGAACGCCGGTCAGATCAAGACCGGCTCGATGAGCCGCTCGGACCGCATGGCCAAGTACAACCAGCTCTTGCGCATCGAAGAAGACTTGGGCGACGTGGCCGTGTACCCTGGCCGCAGCGCTTTTTACAACCTGCGTTGATACAACATGGGCAATCGCCTCGTCCCCATCGTGCTGATCACCTTGTTGGTGATCTTGAATGCTCAGTTGTGGTTCGGACGGGGCAGTTTGCCCAATGTGTCCAAGCTCGAGCGTGACCTTCAGGCGCAAAAGGCTTCCAACGAGGAAGCCCGCCGCACCAACGAACAGCTCAACGCCGAGGTCAATGACCTCAAAGAAGGCCTGAACATGGTGGAAGAACGTGCCCGGCAAGAGTTGGGCATGGTCAAAGCCAACGAAATTTTCGTTCAGATCGCCAAATGATGTCCCCCACCGAGATCGCCGGCTTCGCGCTGGGCTTGGTGATGGTGGTCTGCAGCATCCGCGAGCTGCACTGGAGCTGGCCCTTGGCCATCATCAGCTCCCTCCTGTATTTTTTCGTTTTCAAAGACAGCCTGTTGTATGGCGAAGCCGCTTTGCAGCTGGTGTTCATCGCACTCGCTTTGTGGGGTTGGTGGCAATGGTTGCGCCCGGGCGATGACGCCCAACCGACTTTGCTCATTCAGCGCTTGTCCCGACGCGGTTGGGCTTGGGTCGCCCTCGCCTCACTGACACTTTGGCCTGCCTTGGCTCTGTTGCTGCAACATTTCACCGACAGCGATGTGGCTTGGGGCGATGCCTTGCCCACCGCCTTGAGCCTGGTCGGGCAAGTGCTGCTGGGCCGCAAATTCATCGAAAACTGGCTGGTCTGGCTGGTGGTCAATCTGATCAGCGTCGCCCTGTTTGCCTACAAAGGGCTGTGGCTGACCTGCCTGCTGTACAGCTTGTTCGCGCTCATGAGCGTGTGGGGCTGGCGAGCTTGGCAAATGCGCATGAAGGCCACGTCATGAAGCCATTGCGCGTCGCCATTGTGGGGGCTGAAAGCACCGGCAAATCGTCCCTCACGCAAGCGCTGGCCGAGGTGATTCGCCTGCGTGGTCACACGGTACACACCATCGACGAGGTCTTGCGCGCCTGGTGTGAGCGCGAAGGCCGGACACCACAGCCCCATGAACAGTTGGGCATCGCTCAAGCGCAGGCGCAGGCGGTGGAGCAAGCCGGGCCGCAAGGCCCCCAAGACTGGGTCATCTCGGACACCACGCCCTTGATGACGGCGGTTTACAGCCACATGCTGTTTGCCGATGAAAGCCTGTACCCCATGGCCTTGGCGCATCAAAAGCACTACGACATCACGCTGGTGACAGGCCTGGACTTGCCCTGGGTCGCAGACGGTTTGCAGCGCGATGGCGCCCATGTGCGTGGCCCCGTAGACACACTGGTGCGCCAAGCGCTGGAGCGCTCAGGCATCCATTACCGCGTGGTCTATGGTCAAGGGCCACAACGCCTGAACAACGCCTTGCTGGCTTTAGGTCTGCAAGGTGAAGATGAACAAGCCCGGCAGCTGCGCGAACAGGGCCAATTTGCGATCAATCAGGGGCGCACCGTGTGGCAATGCAACGAGTGCAGCGACCCCGAGTGCGAACACAAGTTGTTCACGGGGCTCCTTAAAGAGCGGTTAACCTAACTGTAGGTCGGCGCTTCAGCTCCGACACTGTTCTGTTGATGTTCCTGAATTTGTCGGGGCTAAATCCACCGACCTATCGTTCCATCAGTGGACCGAGCCGCCCGAGGGATCAGGCACCAAGCCCGTGAAGAGACCCGCCGCATCGACCGGATCAAACTGGTATTCGGCACCGCAGAAATCGCAGCCCACATCCACCTGACCGCGCTCGGCGATGATGCTTTCCACCTCTTCGGTGCCCAAGCTGCGGATCATGTTGCCCACGCGCTCACGGCTGCAACGGCAGGCAAATCGGGGGCCGGTTTCACCGATGTAGGGCTCAAAGCGGGCCAGCGGCTCTTCCCAATACAGGCGGTGCAAGATGGTTTCGGCGTCCAGCGTGAGCAATTCTTCGCGCTTGAGGCTCTTGGTCAAGATCGCAATGCGGCTGAAGTCTTCGCTTTGGCCCAGCACCGCTTCGCGCTCGACGGAATCGGCCTTGCCGGCCAAATTGCCCTCGCCCTCGATCGGCAAGCGCTGGATCAGCAAACCCGCGGCGACCTTGTCATCGGCCGCCAGCACCAGTACGGTGTCCAGCTGCTCGGACTGCAGCATGTAGTGCTCCAGCACCTCGCTGATGTTCTCCAGCTTCTCGCCTTGGTCGCCAAACAGCGGCACCACACCTTGGTAGGGCTGCTGGCCGGGCAGGCGGTCTTGCGGGTCGAGTGTGATGGCGCAGCGCCCTTGGTTGTTCACGTTGACCATCTGGCTCAAGCTGGCGTCATCGGCCACATCGCCCACTTGGGTGCAGGTGGCACGCAGGCTGAAATCGGGCTGCACCTCGACCACCCCCAACTTGACCGGACCGTCTCCAAAAATTTGCAAGACCAAGGCGCCGTTGAACTTGATGTTGCCTTGCATCAGCACACCGGCAGCGGCCATCTCGCCCAGCAACTGGCGCACAGGCGCGGGATAGGCTCCTGTTTCGGAGTTGGCGGCGCGGCGGGCCAAGATGTCTTGCCAGGCATCGGTCAGGCGCACGAGCATGCCGCGCACCGGCAGGCCTTCAAAAATGAATTTATGGAGTTCGGACAAAGTCAATTCACCGGCCTGTCGGCCAATCCTCAAAAGTAAAAGTTCAAGCTCAGCCGATTTTTTTCAGACCGGCTTTGAAACGCTGCGCGTTTTCAACGTAATGGCGTGCGCTTTGGCGCAGGCCTTCAATCTGTTCAGGGCTCAATTCCCGCACCACCTTGGCAGGCGTGCCCATGATCATGGAGCCATCGGGAAACTCTTTGCCCTCGGTGACCAAGGAGCCTGCGCCCACCAGGCAATTTTTGCCAATCTTGGCGCCATTGAGCACCACGGCACCGATGCCGATCAACGATTCGTCACCGATGGTGCAACCGTGCAGCATGACCATGTGGCCCACCGTGACGTGCTGGCCAACCTTGATCGGCTTGCCGTGGTCGGCGTGCATCACGCTGCCGTCCTGGATGTTGCTGCCTTCGCCGATCTCGATGGTTTCGGTGTCACCGCGGATGGTGACCCCAAACCAGACGCTGGCGTCTTTGGCGATCTTGACCGCACCCATGACCTGCGCCGAGTCGGCGACCCAGGCGGAATCGGCCACTTCGGGGGTGTGCGCATCGAGTTGGTAAATGGCCATGGGGGTCTCCTGTGGGGTGATCGGTTGGGCGAAACCTACAATTGTAGGGAGGCTCAAGGCTGTTGCTTGGGCCCACGCACCGTCATGTCCTTCGAACACGGGACTTTTTTGACGGGAAACCCATTGTGACGATCTCTTCTTGCCACGCATGTCTTCTTTGCGAATTGCTGCCCTGGGGCCTTGGGCCGAAGCCGACCCCGTGAAAAAAGCCGAGGCCACTTTGGCCCTGGACTTGCGCATGCCTGTGCATGCACATGAAGCCTTGCAAGCGCCCCGTCAAAGCCCAGGCCGCCCTGCCCGCCCCGAGTTGCTGCCGCACACCCACATCAAGGCCAAGTCGCTCACCACCCTCGAGGGACGGGCCATCTTGCTGCATTCGATCACGCACATTGAGCTCAACGCCATCGACCTGGCGCTGGACGTGGTGTGGCGCTTTGCCGGCATGCCCGATGCCTTCTACACCGATTGGGTGCGCATTGCCCAAGAGGAAGCCAAGCATTTCACCTTGCTGCGCAACCATCTGGTGGGCATGGGGTACGACTATGGCGACTTCCCGGCGCACAACTCTTTGTGGGACATGGCCGAACGCACCCAGGGCGATGTGCTGGCCCGCATTGGCATCGTGCCCCGCACCATGGAGGCGCGGGGCTTGGATGCCTCACCGGGCGTCAAAAACAAGCTGGTGAGCGCAGGCGACCACGAAGGCGCCAAGATTTTGGACATCATTTTGGAAGAAGAGATCGGCCATGTGGCCGCTGGCAACCGCTGGTACCGCTACCTGTGCGCACAGCGTGGCCTGGACCCGGTGACGACCTATGCCGAGCTGATCGCGCAATACGACGCGCCCAAACTGCGCCCGCCCTTCAACATGAGCGCCAGGCGATTGGCTGGTTTTGAACAAGCGGAATTGGACGCTCTGAGCTGACACCCTGCCCGCAGGTCGTCACCTTCAGGTCCGACGTTTATGCGCCCCAGCCCCCCCCTGTCGGCGCTGAAGCTCCGACCTGCACAGCATTTCAGCCACGCGGGTGGTGCTGCGCGTGCAGGCTCTTGAGCCGTTCGCGGGCCACATGGGTGTAGATCGTGGTGGTGGAGATATCGGCGTGGCCCAGCAGCATTTGCACCGCCCGCAGATCGGCCCCATGGTTGAGCAAATGTGTGGCAAAGGCGTGGCGCAAGGTGTGCGGCGACAAAGGTGAGGTGATGCCCGCCTGGATGGCGTAGCGCTTGACCAGGTTCCAAAACATGATGCGCGACATGCCGGTGCCGGGCTTGGGGCCACTGGAGGTGATGAACAAGTCTTCGGTCTGGCGCTGCCCCAGCAAGGCCGGGCGGGCTTGCGCCATGTAGCGCTGCAGCCACTGCCGGGCCTCGTCGCCAAAAGGCACCAAGCGCTCCTTGCTGCCTTTGCCCATGATGCGCAGCACGCCCTCGTTCAAAGACACGTGCAGGGTTTTGAGCAAGACCAATTCGCTCACGCGCAGGCCACTGGCGTACATCAGCTCCAGCATGGCGCGGTCCCGAAGGCCCAAATGGGTGGCCACATCGGGGGCGCAGAGCAAGGCATCGACTTGGGCTTCGCCCAGTGTTTTGGGCACCCGCAAAGCCTGCTTGGCCGCCAGCATGCGCAAGGTGGGGTCTTGGGTGATGAAGCGTTCGCGCAGCGCCCAGCGAAAGTAGCGCTTGAACACCGTGAGGCGACGGTTGGCCGAAGTGGCTTTGCTGTGGGCATGCCGGTCAGCGAAATAAGCCTGAAGGTGGTGCTCTTGCGTGTGTTCCAGCGCCAGCCGCTGGTTCAAAAACAGCCAGGTGGAAAAGAGTTCCAGATCCCGCCGATAAGCCGCCAAGGTGTTGGGGGCCAGGCCATCTTCCAGCCAGAGGGCATCGGCAAAGCGGTCGATGGCCGTCTGGCTGTCCGGGTGCATCAGTCCAGCTTGAGCTTTTGCGTGTCCACGACTTTTTTGTAGACCTCGAATTCGGCCTTGATCTGGGCTGCGAACTCTTCAGGGGAGTTGGCTACCACCAAAGAGCCAGTGTCCTGGATACGTTTGACCACAGCGGGGTCTTGCAAGGCCTTCTTCACGCCCGCGCTGACCTTCTCGACCACCTCTTTGGGCAGGTTCTTGGGGCCATAGATGCCGTAATAGGCCATGCGGTTGACCGGCTCCAGGCCCACTTCCTTGAAGGTAGGCACATTGGGCAATTGGGGCAAACGCTGGGGCGCCGCGACCACGATGGGGATCAGCTTGCCCGTCTGGATGAAAGGCAAGGCCGAGGGCATGTTGTCAAAAATGATCGGCACCTGACCGGCCACCGTGTCGTTGAGCGCAGGGCCTGCACCACGGTAGGGGATGTGCGTGATGAAAACACCTGCCAGGCCCTTCCACAACTCGGTCTGCAGGTGGCCAATGCCACCCGTGCCCGACGAAGCGTAGGAGTATTTGCCGGGGTTTTTCTTCAACTCGGCCACGAAACTCTTGTAGTCCTGAGCCGGAAAGCTGGGGTGCACCGCGATCACATTGGGCGTGGCCGCGATGTTGATGATGGGCGTGAAATCGGTGATCGGGTTGTACGGGATCTTGCTGTTGATCGCAGGATTGGCCGCCGTGGTAGACACCGTGGCCATGCCCAAGGAGTAGCCATCGGGGCTGGACTTGGCGGTTTCGTTGGCCCCCACCACACCGCCGCCACCGGCTTTGTTCTCCACCACGACGCTTTGGCCCAGGGCCTTGCCCAAAGGCTCAGAGATCACCCGTGCCACGATGTCTGTGGTGCCGCCGGGTGCAAAAGGCACCTGCAGTTTGACAGGGCGATTGGGGTAAGCCTGTGCCCAAACAGAGCCACTGACCAAGGCCAAAGTGGCCAGAGAAATCAAATTGCGTCGTTGCATGTGAAAAACTCCTAAAGACAGACGCCATCATAAGCAGAATCAATGCCCCTTCAGACGAGGGGAAACCACGGGAAAGCCGACAACGCATCGCCCAAGCGACAGCACCAAGCCCCTTCCTGTTGGGTCGCGGTTATGCTCCCAACGTGAACTTTGCCCAACTGCTTTTCCCCGACTTTTCGCTCATCTTGTGCGGATACCTGATCTGCCGCTACACCGCCTTGAACCGCCCGGTGTGGCAGTCGGTCGAAACGCTGGTGTATTTCTTCCTCTTTCCGGTGCTGCTGTTTCACTCCATCGTCAAAAGTCCGATCGATGTGAACGCTGCCTCCAGCCTGATCGGCGCAGGCGTGAGCCTGGGCTTGTGCGCGATTGCCCTGTCTTACAGCCTGCCCTACTGGCCCGTGTTGGGCAAACGCCTGAACCAACGCGACCACGCCGCCAGTGCCCAGGTGGGCTTTCGTTTCAACTCATTCATTGCCTTGGCCCTGGCCGATCGATTGGCCGGGCCCGGCGGCTTGCTGATGATTTCGATGCTGATTGGTTTGTGTGTGCCCCTGTTCAACATCGGCGCGGTCTGGCCCATGGCCCGGCACGCCAACAAAGGCTTCATGCGCGAGCTGCTGCGCAACCCGCTGATCGTGGCCACCTGCACAGGCCTGGCCGCCAACTTGATGGGTTTTCGCATGCCGCAATGGCTGGACCCGAGCATCAGCCGCATTGGTGCCTCGTCCTTGGCGCTGGGCTTGATGGCTGCCGGTGCCGGCATGCAACTGGGCACCCTGACCCAGGGCAAATTGCTGGGCCTGAGCGTGCTGTCCATCAAACACTTTTTTTTGCCCTTGATCGCACTGGGCATGTCAAGGTTGTTTCAACTCGATCCGATGCAGACCACGGTTTTGCTGGCGTTTTCGGCCCTGCCCACCGCGTCCACCTGCTACGTGCTGGCAGCTCGCATGGGCTACAACGGCCCCTATGTGGCGGGCCTGGTGACCTTGTCCACCTTGTCAGGCATGTGGAGCTTGCCTTTTGCACTGGGCGTATTGCGCTGAGTCAAGCCCTGCTCAGTGACCAAGCCGCTTGCTCTTGCACCACAGGGTCCGCATGCGCTGTGAGGACGCTCAAAGTCCGCTGAAGTTGTTGCCGCTCTGAAAGCGCCAACGCATCAGACGCCAGCGCATTGCCCGCCGCCAGGGCCAGGTTGCGCAGCCAGCGGGCGTGGCCGATGCGGCGGATCGCACTGCCTTCGGTGCGGCGCAAAAACTCGGCTTCGCTCCAACCCATCAAATCCACGATGCGACCCGCGCTCAGGCCCTCACGCGGCTGCCAGTCGGGCAGCGTGCTGACTTGCGCGAACTTGTTCCAAGGGCAAGCCAGCTGGCAATCGTCGCAGCCATAGATGCGGTTGCCCATCAGCGGACGCAGTGCCTCGTCGATGGGCCCGGCGTGCTCGATCGTCAAATACGAAATGCAGCGCCGCGCATCCAATTTGTAGGGCCCCACGATAGCCTGCGTCGGGCACAGGTCCATGCAAGCGGTGCATTGGCCGCAATGACTGCTCACGGCCACGGTCTCGGGCAAAGCGAAGTCCACAAACAGTTCGCCCAAGAAAAACATCGAGCCCGCTTCACGGTTCAAAACCAGGGTGTGTTTACCGCGCCAGCCCAGGCCACTGCGCGTGGCCAGCTCGGCCTCCAGCACCGGGGCCGAGTCGGTGAACACCCGGTGACCGAAAGGCCCGATCGCATCGGCCATGCGGTCTTGCAGCTTTTGCAAGCGACTGCGCAGCACCTTGTGGTAGTCCCGGCCTCGTGCATAAAGCGACACCACCGCCTCGCCCGGTTGCAAGCTGCGGGCGGTTTCACGCTCTGCCCAGTCGGGCCGCGTGCCTTGGGGCAAATAATCCATGCGGGCGGTGATCACGCTCACCGTGCCGGGCACCAGCTCGGCTGGGCGGGTGCGCTTCATGCCGTGCGAGGCCATATAGTCCATGCTGCCGTGAAATCCGGCATCGAGCCAAGCCTGTAATCCGGGCTCTGCCGTGGCCAAATCGATGCCCGTCACGCCAATTTGGGACAATCCCAACTCCCGCGCCCAGATTTGAATCTGGGGCAGCATGTCATGAGGTTCGATCTGAGTACTTTGAGCAGTCACACGCCGATTGTAGAAAGCCCCGCCGCCGCCCCGTCGATGCCCCAGGTCTGGACAGGCTTGTGGCCCGATGAATCGGCCACCCAAAGCTTTGCCGCCCGTCTGGCCCAAGCCCTGCAAACCTGGCCCGGGGGACGTGACGCCCGCATCGAATTGCGCGGCAACCTGGGCGCGGGCAAAACCACCTTGGTGCGCCACCTGCTGCGGGCAGCGGGGGTGCAAGGCCGCATCAAAAGCCCCACCTACGCCGTGGTCGAGCCCCACCAGGCCGGCACGGGCGACACCGCTTGGCCCATCTGGCATTTTGATTTTTACCGCTTCAGCGATCCGCAGGAATGGGAAGACGCGGGCTTTCGCGACATCTTTGCCGGCCCCGGCCTCAAGCTCATGGAGTGGCCCGACAAAGTGGCGGGCCAATTGCCCCCGGCCGATCTGGTGATCGCGCTGCATGCGCTGGACGAAGACCAACGCCAAGTCCACATGAGCGCGCACACCCCTGCGGGCCAAGCTTGGCTGAACGACTGGATGGGCAACGGGCATGCGCGCTGACCGCCGACGCCTCGTCAAAGCCGGATTCTTGGCCCTGAGTCTGGGCGCCTCGCACATGGTGCGCGGCGCGACCATGATGGCTGTGCGCATCTGGCCCGCCGCCGATTACAGCCGGGTCACGCTCGAATCGGACAAGCCGCTGCAAACGCGGCAAACCTTCATCGCCTCGCCGCCGCGCTTGGCGGTGGACATCGAAGGCATGGAGCTCAACCCCGCGCTGCGGGAGCTGGTGGGCAAAGTGCAAGCGTCCGACCCCAACATTGCCGGCATCCGGGTGGGCCAATTCAGCCCGAACGTGGTGCGCCTGGTGATCGACCTCAAGCGGCCCATCGCACCGCAAGTGTTCACCCTGTCCCCGGTGGCTTCGTATGCCCACCGATTGGTGCTGGACCTGTACCCCGCGCAAGCGGCCGACCCTCTGGAGCAACTCATCCAGGAGCGCACCCATGCGACGGCAAGCGGTGCGACGGCAAGCGGTGCAGCCGCAAACAGTGCACCCACAACTCCTGCGCCGTCGACCTTGGACCCTTTGGGCGATTTGATCGCCAAGCAAGGGCAAAAGCTGCCCGTGCCGTCCACACGCAAACAGGATTTCGAGCCGCCACCGACCGCATCGATGGACCGGCCCGACCACCCGCCTCGCCCGGCCACGCCCACCGACCGCTTGATCGTGGTCGCCATCGACCCGGGACACGGCGGCGAAGACCCTGGCGCCATCGGACCTGGCGGCACCCGCGAAAAAGACGTGGTGCTCAAGATCGCCACCCTGCTACGCGACCGCATCAACGCGGCCAGCGTGGGTGGCAACCCCATGCGGGCCTACCTGACACGCGACGCCGACTTTTTTGTGCCGCTGCACGTGCGGGTGCAAAAAGCGCGGCGCGTGCAAGCCGACCTTTTCGTCAGCATCCATGCCGACGCGTTCTTCACGCCCCAAGCCAGCGGCGCCAGCGTGTTCGCCCTCAGCCAAGGGGCCGCTTCGAGCAGTGCCGCCCGCTGGATGGCGCAACAAGAAAACAAAGCCGATCTGATCGGTGGCCTGAACTTGGGGGCGCAAGATGCGCAAGTGCAGCGCGCCCTGCTGGACATGAGCACCACCGCGCAAATCAAGGACAGCCTGCAACTGGGCCACAGCCTGCTGCGAGAAATTGGTGGCGTGGGTCGGCTGCACAAGCCCCGCGTCGAGCAAGCTGGTTTTGCCGTGCTCAAAGCCCCCGACATCCCCAGCGTGCTGGTCGAGACCGCCTTCATCAGCAACCCGGAAGAAGAAGAAAAACTGCGCAGCGAAAGCTACCAGCAAAGACTCACCGACGCCTTGATGCGCGGCATCTTGCAATACTTCTCGCGCAACCCGCCGCTGGCCCGCAACCGTTCTGTTTGAGCAGCGACTCGGCAGTAGCTGCGCTGTTCGAACGATCCGTAGGTCGGCGGCTTTAGCCCCGACTTGAGACTCTGCGTGAGCCTGACACGTCGGACCTGAAGGTGCCGACCTACAGCACCGCGTTTTGGCTTGTTTGCACGTCTTGGTCGAACTGCGCCATCGCCGCGTGCGTGATCGGGTCGGTGGCCAAACTGGCCGCAAACTCGGGCCGCACCGTCACAGCATGCGCGCCGCAAGCGAGCAATCGCGACAGCACATCGGCCGACTTGATGCTGGCGGCCAGCAGCTGCAGGCCATCGGCCTGCACAGCGACGCAAGCCTCGATCAAAGACCAGACATCGCGGCCATCGGCCTGCAAGCGACCCACATAAGGCGCCACATAACTGGCCCCTTGCGCACGGGCCCAGAGCAATTGCACCGGGTTGGACAAGCCCGTGAGCAGTGTGGGCACGCCCCAGGCTTGCACCTCGCGCAGCACCGGCTGCCAGTCGGGATGGCAAGGCAGTTTGATGGTCAGGCGAACCCGTGCCTGCACGGCCGCCGGCAGCAAGACTTCGAGCCACTGCGCAGCCTCCCCCACATCGGCGCGGGGCAACTGCAGCATCAGCTCTGGGATGCGCGCCTCACCGGCTTGCGCCACCAATTTCAAATACCCAGCCAGGCTGACCGGCAAACCGGCTTGCATGACCAAGGTGGGGTTGGTCGTCACGCCCTGCACGGGCGGGCAACCGGCGGGCAGCGCCCATTGGCGGGCGTCGGCCGAGTCGAGGTAGAACTTCATGCGGCGTCCTGCTTGAGGAAGATGTCTTTATCGGGGAAAAACTGGCTGTGCAGCGGCAGCAAGGCCCCGCCCAAGGCGCGGGCGTGCGCCCCTACCTGACCCGCCAGCAGTTGCGGCTGGTGCATGCCATCAAAACGGTATTGGGCCAGCGCGTCTTGCGTGGCAGTCATCAAGGCGGTCATGAGTGGCGCGCCCAGCGAGCCGTCCATCACCACCGCGTCCAGATCCAGCAAAGCGGCCGAACTGGCCACCGTCATGGCCAGGGCTTGGCTGGCTTGCGCGATCCACGGCGCAGTGAACTCGGCATAGGCCGCATCCATGATGGCACCCTGATGGATCAGCAAAGGGTTGTGGCCAGCGGCCAGCAAGGCTTGCTCCAGCTGCCAGCCCGAGGCTTTTTGCAAGAGCTGCGGCGGCATGCCCGAACCTTTGGACACAGACGTGGCCAAACCCACAGGGAGTGAGCCAATCGCGCCGGCATTGCCGCGCTCGCCGTTCATGATGTGGCCCGAGAGCACCAAACCGCCCCCAATGAAGGTGCCGACAAACACGTACAAAAAGCTGCGCACGCTGCGGCCATGGCCTTGCAGCAACTCGGCCACACAGGCGGCGGTGGTGTCTTTGGCAAACACCACCGGCAAATCGGTCAGGGCTTGCACCCTGGCCGGCAGATCGATGTGTTCCCAGCGGGCCAGAGCCTCCGCCGCAGGGCCGCCCATCAGGTCGGCCCATTTGTGCAGGGACAGCGGGGCCGTCAGGCCCACACCCACGGTGCGAGCCCACAAATCACCCATGCGGGTTTGCAGGGTCTGCAGACCCTCGGCCATGGAAGCGAAAAGCTGGTCCGGATCGGGGTAGTCGTAGAGCACTTCGACCCGCTCCACCGGCTGGCCGGTGAAGTCGGCGACCAGCAGCTCCAAATTGCGTCGCCCCACCTGGATGCCCACGCTGAACGCGCCTTGCGGGTTGAGCGACAGCGGCACCGAAGGCTGACCGATCTTGCCGCGCACCCGGTCTTGTTTGACGAGCAAGCCATCGTCGAGCAGACGCCCCACGATGATGGCCACCGTCTGGGTGGACAGCTGGGTCAAGCGGGCCAGATCGGCCTTGGGGATGGCCCCGTGGTGGCGGATGGCCTGCAGCACGGTGCGCTCGTTGAACTGGCGCATCCCCACGTGGTTGGAACCACGCATGGCGGAAGTCGGGGTGGCGCTGTTCATGAAAACGGATGGAAGTCGTTGAGAAAAGGTTAAAGCAGGATCACGCCTTTGCAGAACAAGGCATTGCCGAAGGCCGTGCCCTCACCGCTTTGCACGATCAGGCTGGCGCCCTTGATTTTCTCGTAAAAGGCGTAGCGCTCCACGGCTTCGACTTGATCGGCTTGGAAACCTTCGGCCACGACCAGATCGACCACCGCTTGCTGGGCGGCGGTGCGGTGCCCATCAGGGCTGTGGCACACGCGCATGAAGGCCGCTGGTTGCGCCACATCCACCGCCAGCGGCAACACCGACAACACGGCGCGGCTCACGCGCTCCAAGCTGTGCCCGGGGATGCGCACCACTGGTTTGCCCTGGCTCAAAAAGTCGGCGGTGAAATTCGCGTCCACCACCGCCACCCATTCACCATGGCCCATGGCGCACAGGTGCATCAGCAGCTCAGGCGTCAGCAGCGGGTCGATCCCTTTCAGCATGTGGCCGCCTCTTCGGAGCGCAGGCTGGCCGGATCGATGGCGCCGGTGATCAGGCCCACGATTTCTTCGGGGTTGGTCTCGCGGGTCAGGCGGCTGCAGATGATGCGGCCTTGGCGGAACACCCAGATGCGGTCGACCAAGTCAAACACCTGGCGCAGGTTGTGGCTGATGATGATCAGCGGAATACCCTGCTTTTTGAGGCCCTTGATGATTTCTTCCACGCGGGCGGTCTCTTGAACGCCCAGTGCGGCGGTGGGTTCGTCCAAGATGATGAGTTTTTTGGCGAACCCCGCGGCGCGGGCAATCGCCACGCACTGGCGCTGCCCGCCCGACATGCCACGCAGGCTCTCGGACATGTCCTGGATCTTCACACCCGTGGTGGCGAGCATGCTGGCCGATTTCTCGCGCATGGCCTTGTGGTTGAGGATGGACAGCGGCCCCAAGTTCAGCCGCGTGATCTCGCGGCCCAAGAAGATGTTGGCCGGCACATCCAGGTCTTCGGCCAGCGCCAGCGTTTGGTACACGGTCTCGATGCCCTGCTCTCGGGCATCCAGCGGCGACTCAAAACTCACCTTCTGGCCATCGAGCAGGATGTCGCCGGTGTTGGGCTGCTCCACCCCGGTGATCAGACGCACAAAGGTGCTTTTGCCTGCGCCGTTATCGCCCACGATGGCGGCGTGCTCGCCGGGCAAGAGGCGAAATTGCGCATCGGTCAGGGCTTTGACGCCGCCGTAATGCTTGGTCAATTGGCTGATTTCAAGAACGGGTTGGGAGGTCGACATGGTGATCACTTCAAAGAGGAATGGCCCCGAGCATCGCAAATTTATGGATCTCGTGCATTAGTAAAACTACTAGGTTTACTTAGTCGGTGTTTTCGATTCCAATCCGTTCGCGATCAGACAAAAGAGGTTCCTGGCCGATCACACCCTCAACAACGGAGATAAAACCCATGATCACCAAACGCACATTCGGCCGCCTTGCCATCGCTGCA
>JACCDH011460160.1_pt1 | contig 14127 bp, 14 predicted proteins | sample 7442481 | NCBI WGS metagenome assembly JACCDH01 (sample SAMN15323433, study PRJNA562643) | freshwater metagenome | isolation source: river surface water | place: USA:Blue River Watershed | collected 2017-08-15
AGCGGCATCGGACAGGTCGGCCAACTCGCCCGCACCTTGCTCCACCACCACCTCAAAACCGAGTTTGACCAGTTTGGTCACCACATCGGGGACGGTGGCCACCCGTTTTTCACCCGTGAATATTTCTCGTGGCACGCCTATGCGCATGGTTTGTCTCCAGTAGTTTGAAATTCAACGATGTTCGATGCAAATGAGCGGGCATTCACGACATCTGGCTTCTACTCATTATGAAGTAAGCCGCCCCATCGCTGTTCCGATGCGCAACAAAGGCCCATGCCACCCCTGTGGACACGCAATTGACATGCCACCTTGGCCATTTGGTGATAATTCCTGCATGGATACACGCTGGAAACCCAATGTCACCGTTGCCGCCATCATCGAAAAAGATGGCCGATACCTCTTGGTGGAGGAACTGACACGCGAGGGTTTGCGGCTGAACAACCCGGCCGGACACCTCGACCCCTTCGAGTCCCCGGCCGAAGGCTGCGCCCGCGAAGCCCTGGAGGAAACCGCCCACCCCTTCAAGCCCACCGCGCTGGTGGGCGTGTATTTGTCGCGATTTCAACGGCCCGCGACGCAAGAAGACATCACTTACTTGCGCATGGCCTTTTGCGGCGACATTGGGGAACACCAGCCCGGCCTGTCTTTGGATGAAGGCATCGTGCGCACCGTCTGGATGACGCTGGACGAAGTGCGGGCCAGTGCAGACCGCCACCGCAGTCCGCTGGTTTTGCGCTGCATCGAGGACCACCGGGCCGGACAACGCTTTCCGCTGGAAATGATTTACACCGACGCGGCCGTGGCCTCTTTGCCGCCTTTGACGGCTGCTTCCGCATGATGGACAGCGTTTGGCTGATCACGGGCGCGGCCGCATTTGGCGCAGGCGTGCTCAACGCCATCGCTGGCGGCGGCAGTTTTCTGACCTTTCCGGCCCTGGTGTTTGCCGGCGTGCCCCCGCTGGCGGCCAATGCCACCAGCGCCGCGGCGGTCAGCCCCGGCTACCTGGGCAGCACACTGGGCTTCAAAGACGAGCTCAAAGCCATTCCCGGCGCCACCTTGCAACGCGAAGTCATCGTGGCGGCGTTGGGCGGTCTCATGGGCGCAGGCTTGCTGCTGGTGACACCGGCCCAATTGTTCTCGGGTCTGGTGCCTTGGTTGTTGTTGCTGGCCACGGGCCTGTTTGCCTTGGGTCCGGTCATCGCTGCCCGCAGCGCTGGCCGGGGTCAGCCGGCATGGCGCTTGCCCGGCTTGCTGGCCGTGGCCATTTATGGCGGCTACTTCAACGGGGGCCTGGGCATCTTGCTCATGGCGCTGTACACCCTGACGGGCGAAACGCGCCTGAACACGGTGAACGGCTTGAAGAACCTCAACTCGTTTGTGCTGTCTTGGCTGTCGGTGGCCGCATTTGCTTGGGCCGGCGCCATTGTTTGGGACCAGGCCCTGTGGATGATGCTGCTGGCCACCTGCGGGGGCTTGGCCGGTGCACGGCTGGCCAAACGCCTGCCCTCGCGCTGGGTGCGCTGGTTGGTGATCGGCACCGGCTTGCTCATGAGCGCGGTGTTTTTCAGCCGAACGGCCTGAGCAGCGAAACCCGCAAAACTCCGGGGGTCAGTCCCTCACTGAAGTGGCACATTCACACCTGCAGCCACCTGGTCCAGCCGGGCTTGCTCGGCACGAACTTTGGCCACATAGCCCCCGTCTTCAAACACGGCATCCCCCCCCAGGTAAAACTTCAAGCCGTCATCGACCGAGCCCCCCTTGAGCTTGATCGCATCCCACAAGACGGCGACCCCCACCCGCATGTTGGTGATGGGGTCAAACGCCGTCAAGTTACCGCCGTAGGCCTCGTAGCGCTTGGCATGTATCCCCGTCATCACTTGCATCAAACCTTGCGCACCGGCCTGACTTTGGATGTAGGGGTGGAAATTCGACTCGATGGCCATGACGCCCAAAATCAAATGAGGCTCGAGCTTGTACTTTTTGGCCAAAACATAGGCCTCAGCCACCAATGCAGCCACAGGCTCTGGAGCGACCCTGTATTTGCGGGCCAACCATGTGGCGACGGCAGCCTGCCGTGGGGGCAAGTCTTGAACATTCAGGGCGGTGGCCCGTTCAGCCGCATTTTCAGGAAGCCAGGACACCAGCACCTGCCGCTCACGCAGCCAATCAAACAGTCTTTCTTCCGAAGCATGCAGCCAGTCGGGCTTGACCCACAGCGCCAACACAAACGCCGCCACGCCCAAGCCCACCATGGCCAAACCACTGTGGGTGACAAGGAACAGTCCTTGCGCGGTGTCGCTCAGAACGGTTCGAAGGGTGTTGCACCAAGTGCAGGGTTTGGACATGGTTTAAATGTAAGTCAAAGGGATGTGCAGATTTAGCCTGAGTGTCGCGGGATAATCCGAGCATGTCACAACTTCCCCGCGTGGTCGTCGGTTTGTCCGGCGGCGTCGATTCAGCCGTCAGCGCCTACTTGCTCAAGCAGCAAGGCTATGACGTCGTCGGTATCTTCATGAAAAACTGGGAAGACGACGATGACAGCGAATACTGTTCATCCAACATCGACTTTGTGGATGCCGCAGCCGTGGCCGATGTGCTGGGCATCGAGATCGAGCACGTTAATTTTGCAGCCGACTACAAAGACCGCGTATTTTCCGAGTTTTTGCGCGAGTACCAAGCCGGGCGCACCCCCAACCCCGACATCCTGTGCAACGCCGAGATCAAGTTCAAGTCCTTCCTCGACCACGCCATGCGCCTGGGCGCCGAGAAGATCGCCACCGGCCACTACTGCCGCGTGCGCTTGAATGAACAGACTGGCCGCCACGAATTGCTCAAAGGCCTGGACCCGTCCAAGGACCAAAGTTACTTTTTGCACCGACTGAACCAGGCGCAACTGTCCAAAACCTTGTTCCCAGTGGGCGAGCTGCACAAAACCGAGGTGCGCCGCATTGCGCAAGAGATCGGTCTGCCCAACGCCAAGAAAAAAGACTCCACCGGCATCTGCTTCATCGGTGAGCGGCCTTTCAGAGAGTTCCTCAACCGCTACATCAGCAAAGAGCCTGGCCCCATCAAAGACCCGAGCGGCCGCACCATTGGCCAACACGTGGGCCTGAGTTTTTACACCCTCGGTCAGCGCCAAGGCTTGGGGATCGGCGGCATCAAGGCCAAGGGTGCGCAGCGCGGCGGTGGCGAGCACACGCCTTGGTTTGTGGCCCGCAAAGACATCGAAAAAAACACCCTCTGGGTGGTGCAAGGCCATGACCACCCTTGGCTGCTGTCCGAAAGCCTGCAAGCCAACGACGCCAGCTGGTGCGCAGACCAGCCCCCCGCACCGGGCTCCTACGCTGCCAAGACCCGCTACCGCCAGGCCGATGCACCCTGCGATTTGCGCCCGGGTGCGAATGGCCTGAGCGCACCGGAGTTCGAGATGCACTTTGCGCAAGCGCAATGGGCGGTCACCCCTGGCCAAAGCGCGGTGCTGTACGACGGCGATGTGTGCCTGGGCGGCGGCGTGATCCATGCCGCCTCTGCGCTGCCCTGAAGCTCAGTCCTCCTGGTGCAGCTTGGCGTGGATGCGACGCGTCAAGCGCCAAACGCCCCACAGCACCAGCGGGATCGACAGGCCGGCCGTCATCTCAGGGTTCAGGGGCAGGCCCAGCTTGTTCAGGGCCTTGGCGCCGTACAGCACCAAGCTCACCACGTAATAGCTGATGGCCGCGATCGACAAGCCCTCGACGGTGCTTTGCAAGCGCAGCTGCAAAGCCTGACCTTTGGTGAGCTTTTCCAGCAAGACCTGGTTTTGCGATTCGGTGGCGATGTCCACCCGGGTGCGCAGCAAGGCGCTGGTGCGCGACACGCGTTCAGACAAGGACGCCAAGCGCTGCGCCGTGGCCGCCACCGTGGCCATGGCCGGCGACAGTCGGCGCTGCATGAACTCGCCCACCGTCTGAATGCCCGCCACAGGCCGCTCGCGCAGCTCGGCAATGCGTTGGCCCACCAGGGTGTCATAAGCCCGCGTGGCCGAAAAACGGTACCCGTGCTCGGCCGTGGCGCGCTCCACTCGCGCAGCCAGTGACACCAGCACATCGAGCAGCGCCTGGTCACTGTCGCCCTTGTGCTCCAGCCGGGCGGTGATGTCGGCCAGCTGCGCTTCAGCCTCGGCCAAAACCGGTGCCAAGGCCTTGGCCACGGGCAAGCCGCGCAAGGCCATCAAGCGGTAAGTCTCCAGCTCCAAAAGGCGTTGCGAGATGCGACCTGCGCGGGTGTCGGGCGTGCCCTCAGGGGCGACCACCAGCATGCGTTCAAACCCGTCTGCGCCCAAGCGGAAGTGCGTCAGCACACACGAATGCGACAAACCCTCGCTGGTGCGGCCCATGCGCGAGCCCACCACCGAGCCTTCGCCCAACCAGGCTTGCGCTTGCGCCACGATGTCGGGCGCGGCGATGTCGCCTGCCATCATGCCCAAATGGATCGCTGCCACGGTCTGACCGGGGATGGCCCGCAACCAGTCGCTGCCCACCACCGCCTGTGATGCCAGCTCAGGCATGGCATGGCCCCAAGCCGCATGCGCGGGCAATGCCTGCACGATCGAGTAACGGGTGAACTCGGTGTGCCGTTCCCATTTGACGGTGAAGCCGTCACAGCGCAGACGCAAGAAGTTGCCGCTCAACTGCTCCGGCTGCAAATCGGCGTGCCCCGGCAAGCTGCGCAAGTTGGCCCACTCTTGCTCGCGGGAGATGCCCGCATTGAGCACCGCCACATAAACAATCAAGGCCGGCAAGCGCACACGGGCCGAGGGGCGGGCATGGACTTCGTTGTGCAGCTGTCTGCGTTGCGCATCGTCCAATGGCAAATGGCGCGAAGTGATTTCGTTCATGGCCCCATTCTGGACCGATGCACGCCAAGGTGGTCAACGCATGCGGAACGAAACAGTTTCAACTTATGGCCACCCATTGCGCCCCCACAAAGAGCCGGACATAAAAAAACCCGTGGGGCAAGCCACGGGTTTTTATGAGGGTCAGATGATTCAGATCAGAACGGGATATCGTCGTCCATGTCGTCGAAGCTGCTCGGCGCTGCCTTGGCCGCTGGCGCTGGACGGGCTGCTGCGGGCGCAGCGGCTGGGCGAGCGGCTGGGGCTTGGCGCGGTGCGTAGCCACCACCATCGTCCGATGGGCCACCCATGCCTTGACGGCTGCCGAGCATCTGCATGGTTTCACCACGGATTTCGGTGGCAAATTTCTCGATGCCGTCTTTGTCGGTGTACTTGCGGGTGCGCAGGCTGCCTTCGACATAGACCTGCGAACCTTTTTTGAGGTACTGACCAGCGATTTCCGCCAATTTGCCGAAAAAGCTGATGCGGTGCCACTCGGTGGCTTCCTTCATTTCACCGGTCGCTTTGTCCTTGTAGCGGTCGGTGGTGGCCACGTTGATGTTGCTCACAGCGTCGCCAGAAGGCAGATAGCGGGTTTCGGGGTCGCGGCCCAAATTGCCGACGATGATGACTTTGTTGACGGATGCCATGAAAAACTCCTCGAATAAGCTTGAATTATGCGGCCATTAGGCCGTCTGGCGAACAGGGGCCGATCGCGAGGGTGCCTGCATGGGCAAGGCCACCAAAAGCCACACCAGCATGGCGCCCGCGCAGCTGAGGAACAGCGCCTGGCTGCCCCAGGTCTTGACCAGATAGCCGCCCAGCCAGCCACCCACAAAAAAACCCAGCGATTGCAAGGTGTTGTAAACGCCCATGGCGGTGCCCCGCACTGCGCTCGGGGCCAAACGTGAGGCCAAGCTGGGCTGGGTGGCTTCCAAGACGTTGAAGCCACAGAAAAACACGAACAACAGGCCCGCCAACACCCCCAACCGGGGGGTGCCCGAAGCCTGCAGCAAAAAGCCCAACTGCACCACCGTGATCAGGGCGATGGCCACCAAAAAGACTTTCTTGAGGTGACCGCGCCGCTCCATGGCGAAGGTACCCCCCATCAGAACAAAGGAGCCCAGCACGGCCGGCAGGTACACCTGCCAATGGTGGTCTTTGCCCAGGCCCGCTTGCACCAGCAAGCCTGGAACGGCCACCCACATGGCCAATTGCACCGCATGCAGCATGAAGACACCCAAGTTCAGGCGCAGCAATCCGGCATGGCTGAGCACATCTTTCAAGCGGCCACGGGCCGGCCCCGCCACCAAGGGCGGGGCAGGGGGAGCCCCCCAAACCACCACCGTCACGCCCAGCAAAGCCAGCGCACCCGTCAACACAAACAAGCCCGACAAGCCCATGGCCGCGGCCATGAGCGGAGCCAACACCAGGGACAGGGCAAACATGAGGCCAATGCTGGCGCCGACCAGCGCCATGGCCTTGGTGCGCACTTCATCACGGGTCAAATCGGCCAGCAAGGCCGTCACGGCGGCCGACACAGCGCCTGCGCCCTGCACACTGCGACCGATCAACAAGCCCGTCAAATCGGTGGCCGCTGCCGCCCAAAAGCTGCCCACGGCAAAGATCAGCAAACCGAGCACGATCACGCGCTTTCGACCAAAGCGGTCCGAAGCCATGCCAAAAGGCAGCTGCAACAGGCCCTGCGTCAGGCCATAAATGCCCATGGCCAGCCCAAGCAGGGCCGGGTCCTCGCCACCGGGGTACTTGCGGGCTTCGAGGGCAAACACCGGCAGCACCAAAAACAAACCCAGCATGCGCAAAGCAAAGATCGAAGCCAACGATGCGCTGGCACGACGCTCCAGGGGCGTCATGGACGTGGCGGCCACAGGGGCTGCATCAGAAGCTGAAGGGGAAAGGGTCACGCGAACAAGCCAGACAGAACGAAAAATGCCATTGTCCCTGATTACAGGGCCATCTTTGCCTGTGGCGCGTCCCGCCAACCCACCATCCTTGATAATGGTGGGTTTTGTTTTTGTGGCTCCCCTGTGAACTCTGATCGCCAAGATACTTACCTGGCTGCGGCCTTGCGGCAGACGCACATCAGCGTGCGGGGTGCGCGCACGCACAACCTCAAAAACATCGACCTGGACATCCCGCGCAACCAGCTGGTGGTGATCACGGGGCTGTCGGGCTCGGGCAAGTCGAGCCTGGCCTTTGACACGCTGTATGCCGAAGGCCAGCGCCGCTATGTGGAAAGCCTGTCGGCCTACGCGCGGCAGTTCTTGCAGCTGATGGACAAGCCCGACGTGGACCTGATCGAGGGCCTGTCGCCCGCCATTTCCATCGAGCAAAAGGCCACCAGCCACAACCCGCGCTCCACCGTGGGCACCGTGACCGAAATCCACGACTACTTGCGTCTGCTGTATGCCCGAGCTGGCACGCCCTACTGCCCCGACCACAACCTGCCCCTTCAAGCACAAACCGTGAGCCAAATGGTGGACGCCGTGCTGGCCCTGGCCGAAGACACCAAGCTGATGATCCTCGCGCCGATTGCACGCGAGAAAAAAGGCGAGTTTGAAAAAGTTTTCGAACAGATGCAGGCCTTGGGCTATGTGCGCTTTCGCATCAATGGCCAGACCTTCGAAGTCGAAGACCTGCCCACGCTCAAGAAAACCGAAAAGCACAACATCGACGTGGTGGTGGACCGCATCAAAGTCCGATCGGAAGAAGATGCCAAGGCCAGAGACGCCCTGCGCCAGCGCCTGGCCGAAAGCTTTGAAGCGGCGCTGCACCTGGCCGAACACCGCGCTGTGGCGCTGGAGATGGACACCGGTCAAGAACACCTGTTCAACGCCAAGTTCTCCTGCCCGGTGTGCACTTATTCCATCAGCGAGCTGGAGCCGAGGCTGTTCTCCTTCAACTCGCCCATGGGCGCTTGCCCCACCTGCGACGGCATCGGCACCATGGAATTCTTTGACCCCGAGCGTGTGGTCGCTTTCCCATCGCTGAGCCTGGCCAGCGGCGCCATCAAAGGCTGGGACCGGCGCAACGGCTTTTACTTCAGCATGCTCGAGAGCCTGGCGAAACATTACCAGTTCGACATCGAAGCGCCGTTTGAAAAACTCTCCGCGGCGCACCAACAGGTGCTGCTGCATGGCTCGGGCGAAGAAGAGATCAAGTTCAGCTATGTCATGGAGTCAGGGGCTTCCCAAGGCAAAAAGGTCAGCAAGAAGCACCCCTTTGAAGGGATCATCCCCAACATGACGCGGCGCTACCGCGAGACCGATTCGTCGGTGGTGCGCGAAGACCTGGCCCGTTACCGCAGCACCCAGCCTTGCACCAGCTGCCACGGCACACGCCTCAAGCGCGAAGCCCGCCATGTGCGCATTGGCGAGGGCACGCAAGCCCGCGCCATTTACGAAATCAGCCACATCACCTTGGGCGAATCGCAGCAGTACTTTCAAGGCTTGCAACTCCATGGCGCCAAGGCCGAGATCGCCGACAAGGTCGTGCGCGAGATCGCTTCGCGTCTGAAGTTCCTCAACGATGTGGGCCTCAATTATTTGAGCCTGGACCGCAGCGCAGACACCTTGTCCGGCGGCGAGGCGCAACGCATCCGCTTGGCCAGTCAGATCGGCTCGGGCCTGACGGGTGTGATGTACGTGCTCGACGAGCCCAGCATCGGCCTGCACCAGCGCGACAACGACCGGCTGATCGGCACGCTGCAACACCTGCGCGACATTGGCAACAGCGTGCTGGTGGTCGAGCACGACGAAGACATGATCCGCGTGGCCGACCACGTCATCGACATGGGGCCGGGCGCGGGCGTGCACGGTGGGCGCGTGATGGCGCAAGGCACCTGCGCCGACATCTTGGCCGCACCCGATTCAGTCACCGGCCAGTACATGTCGGGCCGCAAAAAGATCGAGATCCCCAAGCGCCACAAGGCGGGCAAAGACTTCATCGAAATCGTCGGTGCAGCGGGCAACAACCTGCAAAACGTGAACGTGAAATTCCCCGTCGGGCTGCTCACCTGCGTCACGGGTGTTTCCGGTTCAGGCAAGTCCACGCTGGTCAACGACACGCTGTATGCCGCAGCGGCGCATCAAATCCACCGTGCGCACGATGAAGCCGCCGCGCACGAAGCCATCTTGGGCCTGGCGCATTTCGACAAGGTCATCAACGTCGACCAGTCGCCCATTGGCCGCACCCCACGCAGCAACCCCGCCACTTACACGGGCCTGTTCACCCACATCCGCGAGCTGATGGCCGAGGTGCCTGCCGCACGCGAGCGGGGCTACGGGCCTGGGCGCTTCAGTTTCAACGTGGCCGGGGGCCGCTGCGAAGCCTGTCAGGGCGACGGTGTTGTGAAAGTGGAGATGCACTTCTTGCCCGATGTGTACGTGCCTTGCGACGTGTGCCACGGCATGCGCTACAACCGCGAAACGCTCGAGGTGCAATACAAGGGCCAGAACATCGCGCAGATCCTCAACATGACGGTGGAAGCCGCGCACCAGTTCTTCAGCGCTGTGCCCAACATCGCGCGCAAACTGCAAACCCTGCTGGATGTGGGCCTGACCTACATCCGGCTGGGCCAAAGCGCCACCACTTTGTCGGGCGGCGAGGCGCAGCGCGTCAAGCTGGCGCTGGAGCTGTCCAAGCGCGACACCGGCCGCACGCTCTACATCTTGGACGAACCCACCACCGGCCTGCACTTTGCCGACATCGATTTGTTGCTCAAAGTCTTGCACCAGCTGCGCGATGCGGGCAACACCATCGTGGTCATCGAACACAACCTGGACGTGATCAAAACCGCCGACTGGCTGATCGACATGGGTCCCGAAGGGGGCGCGGGCGGCGGCACCGTGGTGGGCGAAGGCACACCCGAGCAACTGGCCAAAAACAAGGCCAGCTTCACCGGCAAATACCTGGCACGACTGCTCTGACACCGCCCCCTCTTCTCGCCACTTTGAAAGTTTGGATCCTCATGAAAACCCTTGTCCGTGCATTTTTCAGAACCCTGCGCCTTGTGCTTGGTCCCTTCATGCTGCTCAAAGAGCGCCTGACCCAACCCAGCGGCGTTCAGCGCACACCCGAGGCACAAACCAGCGTTGACTTGCAATGCCAAAGCTTGGCGCTGTACCAGTTCAGCACCTGCCCGTTTTGCATCAAGGTGCGCCAGGAAATGCGCCGCCTGTCACTGCCCATTGAAAAGCGCGACGCGCAACACAGCGCGGCCCACCGTGAACAGCTGCTGCAAGGCACTGGGGCCACCAAAGTCCCATGCCTACAAATCACCGACGCCAACGGCCAAACCCAATGGCTGCAGGAATCGGGGGCGATCGTGGCTTATTTGCGCGAGCGTTTCAAGATGGCTTGACCCCAGTCATATTGCTTGGATGCTGGGTCCGCACAATTGGGTTTTCAGGGGAAACCACATGAAAACCATCCGCACCCATTACGACGCCCTCAGCCGTACTTTCCATTGGCTCACGGCCATCGCCGTGCTCATCGCCTTCATCCTCGGGCCTGAGCACTTTGGCCGCGAAATGCGCCAAGGTTTGGACCCCGCCACCCGCCTGGACATCGTGGCGCACGAATCGCTGGGCGTGCTGGAGATGGCGCTGACTTTGCTGCGCCTGCTGTGGGTGGCGGTGCGACCCTCTAAACCGCAATTTGAGATGACCCGTTGGATGCACATCACGGCCCAAGCCACGCATGGCTTGCTGTGGTTGCTGCTCTTGGCGGTGCCATTCAGCGCCTTCTTGGCACTGGCCAGCGCAGGCCATCCCTTGACCTTGCTGGGCGGTGTTCGCGTCAACGAGATGCCCCTCATCGCGCAATCTTCACTGGCCCATCTGGCCGACTGGGGCGATGTGCATGGCGTGCTGGGCGACATGGTTCTTTGGCTGGCGGGCTTGCATGCCGTGGCGGCCATCTTCCACCATATGCTGCTCAAAGATGGGGTGCTGCTGTCCATGCTGCGCCCACGCCGCTGAAACACCGACAAACACACCCCATGGAAACCGAACTCAAGCTGACCCTGGGTGCGCAAGACCTGCCGCGCCTGCTGACCCACCCCTTGCTGGCCGCTGCCAGCGAAAAGCGCCGCCTGCTCAACACCTATTTCGACACCCCCGCTCTGACCCTGCAACAAGCCCGCATGGCGGTGCGCGAGCGCCTGGCGGGCGAGCAGTGGCTGCTGACCGTCAAGACCGCCGGCCAAAGCAGTCAAGGCCTGTCTCGCCGCCAAGAATGGGAAGGCCCCACCACGCCTGGCGCCCTGCAGTTCGATACCTTGGTGGATGACGCAGCGCTCAGCCAAACACTGATGGCCCTGCGCCCGCAGTTGCAGGCCATGTTTTGCACCGACTTTGAACGCCAGCGCTGGCTGATCGACCATGCAGGCGCACGGATCGAAGTGGCACTGGACCAAGGCCGCATCCACGTGCCCGGCACCGATTTGACGGAGCCGCTGTTGGAGCTGGAACTTGAACTGATCAGTGGCCCAGAAGAGGCCTTGATGGCGCTGGCCGATCAGCTGCGCCAAACACCGCAAGGCCCCATCACCCTCACGCCTTGCGATGCGAGCAAAGCGCAGCGCGGGCAGGCGCTTTGGAGCCGGTCACACTGACCCGTCCACTCGCTGGCCAAGCTCAGCCGGCTTGCACCACCGTGAGCAAAGTCTGGCCATTGGCCACCAGTTTTTCGCCGTCGGCATCCACCGCGAACAAATCGCAGCTGGTGAAGACCTGCGCCTTGCCGGGCTTGACCACGCGTGCGCGGGCAATGAACTTTTGACCCACCGCAGGGCGCAAGCAGTTGACCGAAAAGTTGGCGGCCAGCAGATTGGGGCCCGCCACGGTGCCAGCGGCGAAGCCGCACGCGGTGTCGATGAGTGTGCCGATCAAGCCCGCGTGCAAGAAGCCCGAATACTGTCCGACTTCTGGCCGCCAAGGCATCTGGATTTCCACAAAGCCGGGTTCGGCCACGGTGACTTCGATGCCGCACCAGCGGTTGAACTCGGCCATGGCATTGATTTTTTTAAGCATGTCCAGTGGGCTCATGGTTTTCTCCTGGCTTGGGTTTTGAACCACCCGATGTGGTCCATCAGTTTTTGGCGCAATGCTTTTTGCTCGCTCATGAGCTGGTCAATCTCGGCCACACGCGCCAAGATCGCGTCGATCATGTCTTGCGCCGACAACTGGCCCGTTTTGAAGCGCGGCAAATACTCGGCGATGAAGGGCAACGAAAAACCCATCTCTCGGGACATGGCGATGAAGACCACATGCTTGACGGTTTTGTCGTCGTACACACGGTAGCCATTGGGCAATCGCTGACTTTGAATGAGGCCGTCGGCCTCGTAGCGCCGCAAGCGGTGCACCGACACCTGGGTCTTGGCAGAAAGTTCTGAAATCCGCATGAACTCAGTCTAGCAAGGCTCGCACAGTGCGAGGGTTGCGGTCTTTGACGCCTGGGCGACAAGGCCAGGCGGCATGTGCCCCGCAGGTGATACCTCGCAGCGACGGGCTGGTGTACAAAACGCTCTACCCTTGGAGCCGCCCATGACCACACACACCGCTTTGCCCCACGCCCGACCTGACGATGTGGGCCTGTGCCCAGAGCGCACCCAACGCCTGATGGACGTGCTGCAACGCGAAGTGGCCAGCGGCCGGCTGCCCGGCGCTGTGGCCATGGTCGCCAGGCGTGGGCAGATTGCCTTGTTCGAGGCCATCGGCCAGCAAGACCCCGCTGCGGGCACACCCATGAAGACCGACAGCATCTTCCGCATCTATTCGATGACCAAGCCGGTCGTGTCGGTGGCGGTGATGATGCTGGTCGAGCGTGGGCAGTTGCTCTTGAGCGACCCGGTCAGCCGCTGGCTGCCTGAATACAAAAACCAGCAGGTGGCCACCGCCCAAGGGCTGGAGCCGACCCGCCAAGAGGCCACGGTGCAAGACCTGCTGCGCCACACAGCGGGCCTGACCTATGAATTTTTAGGCACCTCGCCCGTTCAGCAGCAATACGGCCAAGTCAAGATCGCCTCGCGCGAGCGCACCAATGCCGAGTTTTCACAAACGCTGGCGGCGATGCCCTTGCAGTTCCAGCCCGGCACGGTGTGGGCCTACAGCCGCGCCACCGATGTGCTGGGGCGCTTGGTGGAGGTGGTGAGCGGCCAAAGCTTAGGCGCCTTCTTGCAAGCCGAAATCTTTGGCCCGCTGGGCATGGTGGACACCGGCTTTGCCGTGCCCCTCGAGCAGCAGCACCGCATTGCCGAGCCCTTTGCACACGACCCCGACGGCGGCGTGCCGATGAAGGTGCTCGAACCCCGCCAAGTGCCCGCCATGGAAGGCGGTGGCGGCGGCCTGATGTCCACCGCCATGGACTACAGCCGCTTTTTGCAGTGCCTGCGCAACCGGGGTGAGCTCGATGGCGTGCGCCTGCTCGGCCACCACACGGTGGACTACATGACCGCCGACCGCCTGGGCGGCATGCCGTCCGATGGCACCTTGCTGCCGCCCGGCCACGGCTTTGGTCTGGGCTTTGCAGTGCGCACGCAGCTGGGCCTGTCGCCCGTGCCTGGCTCGGTGGGCTTGTATTACTGGGGCGGCATCGCGGGCACCACCTTCTTTGTGGACCCGGCTCTGGACATGTACGCGATGCTGATGATCCAGGCGCCCAACCAGCGCGACTACTACAGGCCCTTGTTCCGCGACCTGGTGTACGCCGCGTTGGTCTAAATCAGGTCGGTGGCTTCAGCCCCGACATGAAACCCGTAGCGAGACCACCATGTCGGGGCTAAAGCCACCGACCTACAAAACTCAAGCCATCGACCCACACAAGCTTTCACATTCCAGGAGACAAAACCATGCCCCAAGTCGGCCTCATGATGACCCGCCCCCTGCTCATTTCGGGCATCCTTGAACACGGCGCTGCGCAGTTCGGCGATCAGGAAATCGTCTCGCGCGAGACGCACGGCCCGCTGCACCGCTACAACTATGCCGATACAGCCAAGCGTGCGCGCCAACTGGCCAACGCACTGGCGCACATGGGCCTCAAGGTGGGCAGCGCGGTCGGCTCGATCGCCTGGAACAACCACCGCCACCTGGAGGCGTATTACGCCGTCTCGGGCAGCGGCATGGTCATGCACACCTGCAACCCCCGCCTGCACCCGCAGCAGCTGATCTATGTGATCAATCACGCCGAAGACGAGGTGGTGCTGTTTGACGCCACCTTCGCGCCGTTGGTCA
>JACCDH011077128.1_pt1 | contig 14125 bp, 11 predicted proteins | sample 7442481 | NCBI WGS metagenome assembly JACCDH01 (sample SAMN15323433, study PRJNA562643) | freshwater metagenome | isolation source: river surface water | place: USA:Blue River Watershed | collected 2017-08-15
CAGGTAATGTTTGGTTTCCCTTAATATTCTTTTCACCTCATTAAATTTATTAATTCTCAAGTATCCAAGAAACGTAAAAATGTATAATGGCCACATCCCTTTATCTCTTCTGGCCCAAGCGCCTGCACCCCATGCAGTGCTATAACTGCCATTAGCCGTATTTCTAAGTTTGCCGAATAGAAGTCCCTGTTTAAATGTGGTCAGGTTAATTTTAGGTCGTGGCGCTAAAATGCTGTATTTAGTTGCACCCTGATCATGTATGAAAGGAATATCACCTAAGATATCGGCATCCGCTCTGTCAGGCGCTTCACAAAACGCTTTCAAAAGCTGATAAGCGCAATTCCTCATGTTTGGAATTTCTAGATTGCTTAATATTTCTATTGGAAGATTTTCGCTATATGCTGTTATCATCTCCAAATAGTTTTGCCTGCCCCATTTATCCAGGAGATCTTCAGACTTATTGTTGAATATAGCGGTAGTTTTGCCTTCTTTTTTTTCGAAACCTGTAACAGATCCGTGGGGTGCAAAGCAAAAGCTTTCAAAAATTTGAGGCAATGCATCTATAGACGCGTAATCTTGCCTTATGTCATATAAAAAGGCACTATATCTTGAAGGGTCTTTTTGAGGAATATTTTGTCCAAGTCCCAGGTACAACCAGTGTAAATTTTTGGCTTGATTCTCACCTAAAGCATTTTCAAGTGAAATTCTTGTTTTGCCTTTCCAGCCAATTTCTATCATGCCGGTTTTTTCACCGAATCCAATATTATTATCAGCAAAGTATTCTAAAAGGAGTTGTCTTTTTTGTTCAGCAATAGCAAGAATATAATTTTGAAATTCTGTGTTGTCGATAGTAAATGCTTTGAAAGCGGCTAAATTATTTTGATTGATTAACTCGTCCGGACCCTTGAAGATGGTTTTTACAGCAGAAAATTGTTCTACAACGTTATCCCATGTGGTATCTAATCGGTCAAAAAGATTTTTGACCTTAGATGCGCTATAAAATTCAAATAACCAATTAAAGGTATTGTCATCAAACGCTTTCAAACCGGCAATATGCCATGCTTGTCGACTTCCATAAATGTAGTGAATCTTTCCTTCAAATCCTAATGCTTGACCGATTTGTTTGCAGATTAAATAGGGTACATAACCATCTCTTGAAATAAAGCAAAGTTGCTTGAGTTGTTTGGCTTTGGCTTGATTGATGATCCATAAAACATACATCAACATGGATGGCCCGGCAACATTACCAATAAGACGAGCGATTTCAGATGTCTTTTTGTCGGAGTCTTGATATAATAATCTAAAAAATCTACCTGAACCTGAAATTAAAGAAGATAGACCATTGGTTTCGTTACGGTATTTCTCTAAGAGAATCTCATATCGATTTGGATTGCCATTTTCAATCAGAACCGGATGTATACCAACTTTTTTAGCACCAAGATAATCAATGTAATAATCGTTGCCTACATGTTGAATATTTTCAGGTCGAATGTTCGGAAAACGCTCAAATACCCTTTTAAATAGATTGCCTGAATCTTTAGAGGCACCGTGTTCAGAAGATACAAATAACAAGTCATTGTCATTGAAAATTTCATTTGCAGAAAGAAAACCTTTGATATGTTCTGCCGCCCAATACATATCAGAGACATAAATAATTTGGTAGGCATCGTTTCTATATTTCTCTACTAAAGTTTTAGCACCCGGAATTTCAAAAAGCAGTTTTTTCTCCCACTCGTATTCCATGTCCATTAGACGTTTGCATTCGACTTCACCGATGCAAAGAATATCGCCAAGGTAATCAAAGATTCTGTTGATATGGATTTGACCTTCGCCTGCTTCTTTTCTTGATAGCTGCTCAGCCTCACGTCTATGATTGACATAGGTTTCGGCGTTGCAAGTAATCAGTTTATCTTTAATTGCTTGTAGTCCGACAAAATAAAAAACTGATGGAGGCGCTGTTACTTTTCTGGTTAGAAGCGTATCAAACACATCAAAACAAATTAACTTTAAAGGTTTTTCTGGCATTTTAACAGGACTGTTTGATTAACACATAACTGGATATTTTTGTTTAAATGATTCAATTGAATAGGTTTTTAAAACTATAATTCCGAACAAATATATAGGCTTTACTTGTATTTGAATAAATAATTTCATGATATTTTTAAATATTTAAAAAACAATAATTTATACTGAATTTATTTATGAAACTGAGGCTATCAGGACATTTTTTTGAATAGGAAGTCAAAACATGTTGAGTTATTTTACAGCATCAGATATTACCCACTATTACATTAAGAATATCCTTGTATAAATGTTTTAGCATGTATATTTGCTGTTCATGAAATCTGAAGAGCAAGTTGTTGTCATTTTGAGTGCCATGCAACAGGAGTTGGATGCTGTGGTAAATCACATGACAGAGGTGGATTCAATTCAGTTAGGTGGGATATCAGTATTAGAAGGTCAGTTATTTGGCAAATCATGTGTTGCTGCTTTGAGCGGTGTAGGTAAAGTAGCGTCAGCAGTTACAATACAAACAATAATGTTAACATACAATGTGGCTTATGTGGTTTTTACTGGTGTAGGCGGTGCATTGAATGATGCTTATGAAATAGGTGATATCGTCGTAGCCCGAGATTGCTTGCAACATGATATGGATGGAAGGGGGCTTGGATTTCTGAGAGGGCAGGTACCTTACACCGATTATTATATTTTTAAAACAGACGAGCAATTGGCGAGTTTGGCGCTCAATGCTACAACACATCATACTATCTGGCAAGGACGCGTATTAACAGGCGACCAATTTATCAACGACAAAGAGCAATCGGCATTTCACTATTTAAAGGATGAATTAATGGGCGATGTGGTAGATATGGAGGGAGCTTCTGTGGCATATGTGTGTAGTATCCACCAAAAGCCATATGTGTTGGTTCGAACTATTTCTGACAAGGCCAACAATGAGGCACCAGAGAGTTTTGCAGCGTTTTTACCGGAAGTTGCGGAAAACTCGGTAGCAGTTATACAACAGATTATAGTTAATTCGCCTTATTAATATGCAGGACATACAGGGTATCATAGATAAATTAGGATTATTGCCGCATGTGGAAGGCGGTTTTTACAAAGAGACCTATAGAAGTGAATTAATGCATCAAACCGCAAATGGTGCGGAAAGATCTTTAAGTACATTGATTTATTTTTTACTGCCATCTGGTAGATATTCCAAGTTTCATAAAATTGCCTCTGATGAATTATGGTTGTACCATCTTGGTGCACCTGTAGCTATTCATCAACTATTAAGTGATGGAAGTTTAAAGACTGATATTTTAGGAGCAGACATAGTGAAGGGGCAACAATTGCAAGTTTTAATTCCGGCAGGTACATTATTTGGAGCAGAAGTTTTGGGAGATGACACCTTTGCATTATCGGCCTGTGTGGTATCACCAGGTTTTGATTTTGCTGATTTTAATTTGTTCGATAAAGAGTCACTATTAGAACTTTTCCCTCAACATTCAGAAGTCATTACCAGATTGCATCAATAATATGACACTGAGTGAGCAAATAATAGCGGCAGTAAGGACAATTCCAGATTTTCCGGAACCAGGCATACAATACAAAGATATTTCAACTTTGTTTCTCAGACCAGATTTGGTTAAGCAAATGATAGAAGCGTGCAGTACGTCGCTTGAAGTATACAAAGCAGATGCCATTGCGGGCATCGAGAGCAGAGGTTTTTTATTAGGTGCTGCCATAGCAGCGCACATGCAATTACCATTTGTGATGATACGCAAGGCAGGTAAATTACCAGCCGCAACATTCCAGGAAACTTATGCATTAGAATATGGTACAGCCAGCATAGAAATGCATTGCGATGCACTTGAGGCAGGTTCAAGGGTAATTATCATTGACGATGTACTTGCTACAGGCGGCACTGCGATTGCTGCTTGTCATTTGATAAGAAGAGCAGGATCTCTGCCACTTGTTTGCAGTTTTATCGCTGAGCTAGAATTTCTTCAGGGACGACAAAAAATAGAAAGCTCTGGTATAGAGGTTTTAAGCCTTGTGAAATATTGAAAAATCACATTTTCTTAGTTTTTTGAGTAAAAAAACCAGCTATTTTTAGTGGTTGTTTTACAGATTTTATCAAATTCATTTAATTCATTTATTCGTTTCGATAGTCTATCTCATTGTTTGTCAAACATAAGAGGCATTGGTTTTTTCTATAATCGTGTATAATAAAATAGATTTTTCAAAAATAACATTCAGCATTTTTTGTGTAAAAATTCCAATGATTTAGGTAAAAAGTACTATTGTCTTTTTGTTCAAAATTGCCATTTGAAAGAAAAATCTATTGTTTCAAGAAAAATACTCTTCAATACGGAGTTTGTGAAAATTCTGTGTAAAAATACCTATTATTTTTGCGGCCTATTTACACTTATACACAAATACATGAAATCAAAATTATTAGCCATTATTTTAATGGCTCAGTTCGGCGCGTCTTTGATGGCGCAGACTTCTTACAATGTTAACGCCAAAACGATCAGTTTTTTAGCAGCTAACAAATCCCACAAAGTAGGAACTAACGGTCAGTCAATTGGCGACAAAACCCTTTATACCAACGTGGTAAGAGTTGGTACACAAAACATTGACTGTATCGTAACAACAGTAGCTTTAACAGGTGGTACTTTTACCTTACCTGGTAGTGCTCCAAGTGGTACAATTCCATTCGACTACAGCTCTACTTCAGGTACTGCTATGACTTCAAACGAAGACAGTTTCTTTTCACCAACGTTTAACTGGAATTCTACCGGAGGAAGCGCAAAATTCAGATTTGAATTTATTGCAAGTGGCTCATTTAACAACACAACCAAAAAAGGTACAGCTGTTGTTTTGAAAAACGTATATATCAATACCTATGACATTGATGGAAACGGTAACACCAACTCTAACCAATTCGCTGCGTTCGGTGGCTTCAGCTCTTCACAGTATCAAACAACAACTGGAGGATTTATACAAACTACCTACAATGTGTCTGATGGAAAAACCACCTTTAGATCTAATACCAATAACAACAGCGTTAATGTGGTGGATGACAAAACCAGAATCAGGGTATATTATGAATCCATCAGTGATTTTGAAATTGCTGTAGGTGCAGGTGGCTCCGGTGCTGCTTACTACTTCCTGGATTTCGGTTTTGGTCCGGCATGGACTTCTGCTCCATCGGTTATCACAGCACCAAAACTAGAATTGTACAATGGAGATACCAACTTTGTTAATACAACTAATGTTAGTAATTGCAACATCGTAAGAGAATTAGCGTTGAATACCTCTAATGTAACTACAAGCTCTGGTATAGATACTGTTTATTTTTCATTCAATACTGCTGATATTAAAGATGGTGCCAGCGAGAGACTGGTAATTGATTCTGCTACTTCTGGTGATACCATCAGATTAAATTTCACAAATGCTACAACTTTACCAAATCTTGTTTTCAAAGGTGTTACATACAGAGTTATTCCAAGGGTTTCGGGTTCTATCAGTACTTTGGTATTCTTCAGAAGTAGTGCTAAAGTTACAGATGCACAATCTGAAAGTTTATTAAATGCCTTCGGTTATTTGAGTACAGATTGCAGTCCGACAGCTGGTGCAAGAGCCTTTACTTTCAGTATTCTCCAAGGGTCGTTCATGAGTAACAAACTCAATATGACAGCCAACGTGCTTGCTCCATTGCCAGTCACTTTGTTAGATTTCAAAGCAGAATTCAATGGTGGTGCCATTCAGGTAAAATGGAAAACCATTCAAGAAGAAGGTAGCAGCCATTTCAATGTATTAAAAAGTGAAGACGGCACTAATTGGAATTCAATCGGTACAGTAGCTGCTAACAATTCACCAAATGTATCAGTTTACACTTTCGACGATGAAAATCCGGTAGCTAAAAACTATTACAAACTTGAGCAAGTGGATATCAATGGAAAAATAAGCTACTCTAAAGTATGTTTTGTAGCCAATGTTATCTCTGATAATGCATTGTCTGTGTACCCTAACCCAAGCAATGGTGTGGTTAATTTGAACTCAAGTATTTATACCGACTATCAGGTTTATAATATGCAAACCGGAGCATTAGTAATAGAAGGTGTTATCGATCAGTCAGCAGTGGTGAGCGATCTTCAAAAAGGCTTGTATTTTGTAGTGATGAGCAACAATGAGAGCAAAGAAGTTGTAAAACTGATTGTTCAGTAATCTATCATCTTTAGATATTTAATTATTTGTATAAACAGTGAGGTCGTCTTATGGCGACTTCACTGTTTAATAGTCCTTTTGCTTAAGAGCCTTAAATCATGAATTCGGGCAAATTAATCATCGATTAAAAATGAAAATTACCAAATGTGTTTTTGCCTAAGCTAAGTTCTATAACTCTTTCTAAAATTAAGATTATTTTCAACTAAACTATATCATTTTTCTATTATGCATTATTACCCCATTAAAGTTTATGCCAGAATGATTAATAAACTTTTTGTCTATCAGTCTTTTCTTAAAAGTTATTTCAATTCTTGCAGCGCCAGTTCGATTCTGTATAGTGAGAAAGAGTGGTGGGATCGGTTGCTGAAAAAGGGTCCGTTTGCAGGACAATATCACGTGTCTTTTTCTTCTTTCGAAACTTCGAATTTGAACGATTTTGATATGATTGTACCACTCACTATTCCAGATTTAGAAATTAGTATCGCCCAACGCGATAAAATTAAGTCAACTATTCCAATTCCAAGTAGGGAAAGTTTTAATATCTGTAACGATAAACGTTTGTTCAATGATTTTATGTTGTCGCATAATTTCTCAGATTTTATTCCAGGCGAACAGATGGCCGAACAATTTCCATTTATGCTCAAAAAGATTACAGATGAAGGAGGAGAAAATTCCTTTGTTATAAACAATGTTCGCGATATGGAAATGTATCAAGAACAATATGAAAGCTTGGATTATTTTACACAGAATATTGTGACTGGGAAGCGCGAATATGCGACACATATTTTGGTGAAAAATGGTAAAATTGTTAATGCCTTAAACATTGTTTATCTGTTTAGAAAGGATTGTTATGTAAAGGGTAAGGACAAATATGCCTGTCGATTTGTAACATGGAATAAGCACCTTGACCTATTTGAAAAGATTTTGTGTGAAATGCAATATGATGGATTATGTTGTATCAATTATAAAGAGCAAAAAGGTATCCCTAAAATTCTAGAAATTAACCCTCGTTTTGGGGGTAGTTTATGCGAGTTTTTTTATCCATTTATAAGAAAAATTGCCTAAAGTTTAAATGAACAGATTGCAGGATTGATGCGTTTCCGTTAATATTGTTATGTGAACCTGCATAAACTGGATATGTCTGATCTTTATTGTCTTCAGGAGCTAGCTTCAAAGGCATTTTTGGAAACTTTTTCTGAAGGCAATTCAGTTAAAGAAATGAACACTTACCTCAGTGAGCGTTTTTCGCTCAGACGATTATTCGAAGAATTGTCCAATCCATTGTCTCAGTTTTATTTCGTTACAGAACACGGTCGCAGAATCGGTTATTTAAAAGTGAATAGAGGGGCTGCTCAATCAGAAACTATGGGCGACGAGGCTTTTGAGCTTGAGCGTATTTATGTTCTTAACGCCTATTTTGGAAAAGGCTATGGTCAGTTACTTTTGGATAAAGCCATCGAATTAGCAAAACAGTATAATGCCCAATACTTATGGTTGGGCGTTTGGGAACACAATCACAGAGCTGTCTCTTTTTATAAAAAGAATGGCTTTGAGGTGTGTGGCGACCATATATTTCAGTTTGGCAATGAGGCTCAGACGGATTTGTTAATGAGAAAATTCGTCAGTCCATCATCGCTTTAGAATAACTTTTTGTGAAGCAGATTCATTTTCATTTGCTACATTAATGAAGTATATGGCTTCGCTGTGTTGCGATAAAACATGACTTCGGAAGGTATTCAATCCTATTGTTGTATTTTCAATCTTTGTTTTTTCTAATAGCTTTCCATGGCTGTCTGTAATGCTGATATAACATGGCGTTGAGTTGCTTAAGTAAAAATTCAATGTTAATTCGCCATAAGTAGGATTTGGAAGAACTTGTAATCTAAGTGCATTATTGCTATGGGTATTTAATGTGTGAATGTCTGAATTGTTGCTTTTTGAAACGTAAACTTCAAAAATGGTTTTACTGGCCGAACTCTGAGTGCCTGTATTTGTAAAAAACACATTGGGTGCTGTGCTACTAATGCCACCATAAATATACCCCACTAAAGTAGAGTCTCCATGTATACTATCCAATTTGATCACACCATTGTCGAAATGTGCGATGTCTTCATTTAAAATGAACTCTGCACCAGCGCCCAATAATGCTGGCATTACGATTGGTAATTTGTATTCAGATAATTGATTGTTGGCATTCCTGCTCACCCTTGCTATGGTATTGACGAAGGGAACATTGTTGTCTTGTACTAAAATACCAGCGCTGTCATAATATTGAGCGATACCACCAAAGAATACCGAGTGCATGGTATTTAAGGATTCTGAATACATAGGCAGAACAGCACAATGATATTGGTTATAGTATTGTTGAAAGCCAGAATCTGCTTTATACATGCTGCTATCAAAACTTACACTTCCTAGGTAAGGTAAGTTGATTTTGGTTTGAAATACACCTGAAAACGCAGTTATGCCTTCTTTCCCGTTGGGCATAATTTGAGGAACTGCGTTATAATCTCGTCTGTGAAATTGTGCTGTGTCTGTCCATTTTTTCAATAATTGGATCTGTAAGGTTGTATCGTTATCCAATATTTTGAATGTCTGAACGGCATTGGTATATACCTGGGTATAGGTAGGATTACCCATAGGGTTGTAGTTGCCATCAAATCTATTGCCGCCAATTAAATAATATTCCGAATGCATCATCTCCAGGTGCCCGCCAGTTACTGCCAAAACGGAGTGGCTGATTTGCCTAAAATAATTTGTGAAACTGGTTTGATTGATGATGGCATTGATAACTTCAGGAACATTAACTGCACATAAATTGTCAAATGTCTTTTTGCTGCCACTGGCGACATTGTATCCATATCCACCAATTAAATATAGCGTTTTACCAGTTTGATGGAATTCCATATTGGTTGAGCTGAGCTGCTCTTGAATTGCAACACTTAACGATGTTAAGGGAGCTGTCCATACTTGTTTAGAGGCTGGATCTACAACTATGAGTTGCTTATTGTTTCCTGCAACATCAAATGCAGCAAATGGTTGTCTTCTGTGTAAGCCATCTAGCCGGCCTCCAATAATCAACCATTTGCCATTGTCTTGTCCCCAGGCATAAGATTGCAGTCCACCCAGACCATTGATTTCCAATGGTTTTATATAAAGGTTAAAGGGACTACTTTGTGCATAGTTCATCTGTGTTAGAGTTAACAGTAGGCTTGCTAATAATAATTTCATGATTTCGAAATTAGTCAAGTTTAAGCTTAGTAATTGTAACAAAAGTTACTTTTCGAACTTCTTATATGCTAAATTTGTTACTTTATATACTATGTTTTTGCTTCTTGTACTCATTTTCTTAGTTGTTTTAATAATCAGTATATACTCGGTTCTAGCCTTTATCTTTACCGGAAAGGCAGCTTACGGTAGTTTATTTTTTAAGGTGGTGGGTGCTTCGTTTCTGGCACTTGCCTTATTAATGGGCCTAAGATGGCTGGGGGATTCTGTTACGCTTAAAAAAGAAGATTTTTACGGCGATTATGTCATCAATCGTGATTACTTTCCTGGGAAGAATGCTCAGTGGCAATACGAGCACTATAAGTTCACAATTCGGCAGGATGATTCTTTGTTCTTTTATGTGATGAATGGCGATTCAGTTGAGTCGACTTATAAAGGCAAAGTAAATGTCAATACTGGCTATGCTTCTGCCCGAATTACATTTGATATGCAGCCTCCCGTTCATCATGTATTTACCGAACAACCAATGATAGTGAGAAGTCGATGGGGCTTCACAATCGTTATGTACTCGCCTTTCTACAATAACATGTATTTCGAAAAAGACTGATTTCATGTGGTATCTTTAAAAACTATATTATTTATTTGTGATATAGTTTTTGTCAATGTTTGATTGAAAATATAAATATTTCTTTGGCTACTAAGTACATACTTTTGTACCATCAAATAATTTTACAAAATATGAAACAGTTAATGGTATCAATTGGCTTGTTGTTTTCAGTAACAAGTATGGCCCAATCTGTCAAAGACGATTTGTCTAAATGTCCATTTCACAATGGAACGATGGAAATGACAGATGCTCCCAGCAGTGCAGGTGCGCCAAAGGTAGTAGAGGTTCCTGGTCAGAGTCTTGGCACCAGCAATAAGGATTGGTGGCCGAATCAATTAAATTTAAATTTGCTCAGACAAAATTCATCGCTTTCAAATCCTATGGATCCAAATTTTGAGTATGCTAAAGCTTTTCAAAGTTTGGATTACTTTGCATTAAAGAGCGACATCAAAGCGGTATTAACTAAGTCGCAAGACTGGTGGCCTGCCGACTTCGGTAACTATGGTCCGCTGTTTATTCGTATGGCATGGCACAGTGCCGGTACCTACAGAACAGGCGATGGAAGAGGAGGTGCCACAGCTGGACAACAGCGTTTTGCACCGCTTAACAGCTGGCCTGACAATGGTAACTTAGATAAGGCTCGCCGCTTGTTATGGCCAATCAAACAAAAGTATGGTAATAAAATTTCATGGGCGGATTTAATGGTACTTGCCGGTAACGTCTCATTAGAGTCTATGGGCTTTAAGACTTTCGGTTTTGCTGGTGGTCGTGCCGATGTTTGGGAGCCAGAACTGGACGTATATTGGGGTAAAGAAAAGAAATGGTTAGAAGACAAGCGTTATTCTGGCGACCGTCAATTGGAAAACCCGTTGGCTGCTGTTCAAATGGGCTTGATTTATGTGAATCCAGAGGGACCGAACGGCAATCCTGATCCAGTAGCAGCTGCCAGAGATATCAGAGAAACTTTTGGCAGAATGGGTATGAACGACGAAGAAACTGTGGCATTAATCGCTGGTGGTCATACGCTTGGAAAAACGCATGGCGCTGGTCCTGCCCACCATGTTGGTCATGAGCCTGAAGCTGCTTCAATAGAAGAGCAAGGTTTGGGTTGGAAGAGTACATACAAAAGTGGAAAGGGTGCAGATGCCATCACTTCTGGTTTAGAGGTTACATGGACCAGCACACCGGTGGAGTGGAGTCATACTTTCTTTAGAAATTTGTTTAAATACGAATGGGAACTTACCAAGAGTCCTGCCGGTGCACACCAATGGGTAGCTAAGAATGCAGACAATGTGATTCCTGATGCTTTTGACAGCACTAAGTTTCACAAACCAATGATGTTGACCACAGACTTGTCTTTGCGCTTTGATACAGCCTACGAAAAGATATCCAGAAAATTCATGAATGATCCAAAGGCATTTGACGAAGCCTTCGCTCGTGCCTGGTTTAAATTAACCCACCGTGATATGGGTCCGTCAAGCTTATACCTCGGTCCGGAAGTGCCTAAAGAGCAATTGATCTGGCAAGATCCAATTCCAGCGCTTAATCATGCTGTAGTGGATGCTAAGGACATTGCTGGTTTGAAAGCAAGTATTTTGGCTTCTGGTTTATCTGTTAGTGATTTGGTATACACTGCCTGGTCATCAGCTTCTACATTCAGAGGTTCCGACAGAAGAGGCGGTGCTAATGGTGCTCGCATTAACTTAATGCCAATGAAAACCTGGGGTGTAAACGAACCTAAGCAATTGGATAGCGTGTTGCGTGTACTCGGTAAGATTCAAAAAGAATTCAACGCTAAATCCAAAACAAAAAAAATATCACTGGCTGATATGATTGTTTTAGGTGGCAGTGCTGCAGTAGAAAAAGCTGCCAAAGATGCAGGATACACTGTTCAGGTGCCATTTACGCCTGGTAGAATGGATGCTACGCAAGAACAAACAGATGTTAAAAATATGGCGGTGTTAGAGCCAATGGCTGATGGATTCCGCAACTACAGTAAATCGCAATATACAGTATCAGCCGAAGAGTTGTTAGTAGACAAAGCACAATTGCTTACTTTAACAGCGCCGGAGATGACTGTATTGGTGGGCGGTATGCGTGTATTGGGCGCCAATTACAATGATGCAGCTCATGGTGTATTTACCAATAGAAAAGGCGTTTTAACAAACGATTTCTTTGTTAATTTGTTAGATATGGGTACTGTATGGACGCCGACATCAGACAGTAAAGAAACTTTCGAAGGAAGAGACAGAAACACCGGCGCATTGAAATACACTGCTACCCGTGTTGACTTGATCTTTGGTTCAAACTCAGAGTTAAGAGCCTTAGCAGAAGTATATGCCAGTGCCGATGCCAAACAAAAATTTGTAAACGATTTTGTACAAGCATGGGTAAAGGTGATGAACCTTGACAGATTTGATATTAAAAAGTAGAGTTTAGGAATAATTAGTTTTAAAGAAGGTCCCGCGCAAGCGGGACTTTTTTTGTGTCTGTCAATTAAGGTATTTAATCACCCACTTGATGCAATCCTCACTATCGATGATGCTCCAGGAGTGTGGATGTCTGTTGCCTTCCAGGCGATAGCCCTTGCCAAAAGCATTGATGAATTCGGCCTTTGTGTTGCCATTATCATTGAGGTATTGGATCATGGCGGTTTGATCGAGGGCATTTAAATCATACATATCGACGTGTCTGTTTTCCATCCACCAAACCGGATCAACATCCCCGTAAATTCTGATTGGAGTATTCAATAAATATTGGGCATTTCCGCCCTTAGCATCTGCAAAAGTAAACGGCGAAAAATATTGGTATTTAGCTGCAGCAGTATCTGGCGATCCGCCACAATAAAATTCGAGTTCTCTCATGCCGTAGAAGGGTTCGCCTTGACCGGGATTTTTAAATTGTTTTCTTTTGAAGTTGTTGTAAATATTGGCCAGGTCGCAGGGACCATCACAGTTGAATACTGCTAAAGGATGGATGCTTGTGGCTGCTGGTCGCTCAACGGAAAGCTCTGTATAGCGCATACTGAAAATACCGCCCATAGAAAAACCACCGATTACAAATTTATCTTTTGGCAATTTGTATTGTTTGATAGCATGCGTAAATATGGCATTCATGAGTTGTATGGAATGATCGGTTAAAGTTAATCTTTGGTTGATAGAAGGCACTATGACGGCTAGTTGGTTCTTGTAAGCCAAAGCGCAAAAAGTGCTCATACTGCTCAATACATGTTCGGTAGTTTCCCAGGTGCTGGGCATTAAAACCACCACACCTTTGATGCTTGCTTCCGGAACGATGGCATGATAGTACAATTGAGTTTTGGCATTATCGCCGACATAGGTTGAGAAAGAATCTGTTTCAGATACAATATGTTTATTCAGTCGTTTTATTAGTGCGGTTTCCAGAAAGAGCGGTTCGCCATAAAAGAAATTGCCTTCCAGTTTTCTATTGCCCCAAAACACGAAACTGCCATTACCATGTGGCTTTCCTTCAGACATAAAGCCAATGTAGCTGCTACTGGCTTTGCCCTGAGTAAAGCCGATCATAGTGCCAAATCCATCTGCGAGTCCTGCTTTTGAAGATCCTGACCAGGTAATACTATCTTCTTCGAAATTGTGTTTGAACCACACTTTAGTGCCGCTTGTTTTATCGGCAATGTAATTGCCAGCGGTTTCCTGAGCCCACAGATTTGTATGTAGACTCGTGATAAGTATGATTAAATAGACTAAGGCGAGTTTTTTATTGATCATAATAAAGAATATGCAAGAAAAATGATAAGATTCGAATTATAAAATATGTACGCAGAAGATGCTCCACAATAATAAACCAAATATCAATAACAGAAGCAAGGCATGTGCTATGCTGATACTTTTTTGCCATAGTTGAAATTGCTTCCATTGCTTGATATTGAAAGGATAAAACAGAAAGGCTATCGACAAGATACTTGAGGCATGAACATAATTTTTAAAAAAGTATGCTTGAACAATACCAATCAAAATAAAGCCAAAGTAAAGTACAGATTTTATATACGACATTAGGCAATAATAGGATGTTTAG
>JACCDH011591106.1_pt1 | contig 14125 bp, 18 predicted proteins | sample 7442481 | NCBI WGS metagenome assembly JACCDH01 (sample SAMN15323433, study PRJNA562643) | freshwater metagenome | isolation source: river surface water | place: USA:Blue River Watershed | collected 2017-08-15
TATAAAATGATGGGATTAGCACCATACGGTAATCCCGACTTTTATATTGACAAAGTTAGGAAATTAATAACGTATAAGAACACCAAGTTAGAATGTGACATGAAATATTTCACATGGAATTCATCTAATAAGTTAATGTTTAACGAAAATTTACTTGAATTTTTGAATATCTCCCCAAGATTACCTGAAGAAAGTATTGAACCATGTCACATGGATTTAGCCGCGTCTGTACAAAAAAGATACGAGGAGATATTGTTCGAGATATTGAATTCTTTAAAAATATTGAGTGATAAAACGAACTTATGTTTAGGTGGAGGATGTGCATATAATGGTACTGCTAACGGTAAGATTATTGAGAACACACAATTTAATCATATATGGATACCGACCGCACCTTCAGATGCGGGATCGGCGATAGGTGCTTGCATTCATTACATGGTTAAGAATAAAAATTTCAAAGGTAAAATTAATAGAAACCCATATTTGGGGCCTCAATATAGTTTCCACGAAGTACAATTCACAATAAAAAAGACCAGACATATTAAGTTTAAATCTGATGACACATTAAGAAGATATGTTGCCAAAAAGTTAAACGAAGGGAAGGTTATCGGTTGGTACCAAGGTCATTGTGAATTTGGGTCAAGAGCATTAGGTAACCGTTCAATTTTAGCGAATCCCACACTTGAGGGAATGAAAGACAAAATTAATAAAGTCATAAAAAAAAGAGAAGGATTTAGACCATTCGCACCTATGGTGATGAAAGAAAAACAAGACATTTATTTTGAAATGGTCGACGATGTACCGTACATGAATCAGGTGGTAAAAGTAAAAGAAGAATATAGGGATGCACTAAAAGCCGTAACCCATGTTGACGGCAGTGCTAGGGTTCAGACAGTTTATAAGAATACCGAAATGAGTAGATTATTAATTGAATTCGAAAAGGTAAGTGGATACCCAATCCTACTTAACACGTCTTTCAACGTAAAGGATAAGACAATGGTATTAACACCGAAGGATGCATTGAAAACATTTTATGACACTGAAATGGATATGTTAGTAATGGAAAACTTCATAATTTTCAAATAATATGAAAAAACTAATTAATTGGTTTCTTGACTTAATTGAGGACCGTAAACGAAAAAAACGATTTAAAAAGAAAATGGAAGAACTTAGAAAAAGGGACCCATTTATATATAATCACTAACTTGACTTTCTAATTTTATTATCGTATATTAACCCAATGATATACTGGTTAACTGGACAACCCGGAGCGGGTAAAACTACAATTGCACGACAACTTAAAGACGTGTTAGAAACTAATAAACCATGTTACCACATTGATGGTGATGACATTAGAGAATTATTCGATAATAAGGACTACAGTGAACAGGGTAGACGAAAAAACGTCGAACTTGCACAACAAATCTCACAATACCTCAATTCAAAACAAGTCGATTCTGTAGTATCTTTGGTTTCACCATATAAAGACCAACGAGATACGTTTAAATCCAAAATGAATAATCAATTAATCGAAATATTTGTCCACACATCTGAAATAAGAGGTAGGGAAAAGTATTTTGTGTCTGACTATGAACAACCGACAATTGATTTTATCAATATTAATACAACTAACGTGTCGGTTGAGGATTGCATTAAACAAATAATAAAAAAGTAAAATGAAAAAGGTTCACACATTTTCAAAAACTTTTTGTAAAGGTCTAATTGCGTCAGTAAACGATAAGGATAAGATAATTCTACAATATGGATATGAAAATGTAAACAATGAAGAAAATCGTAAAATGGTTACCCAACAACCGATTAATTCTGATGTATGGAATGTTGATTATGAAAACGAATATATCGTGGAAGTAATGAAAGTTTTAAATGAACACATTGACAATTTACATAACCATAAAACCTACTTACAAAGATTTAATTCTGAAAAAAAATGTAAACCACATAGAGACAGTTCAAATTACACTTCTGTGATTTTATTAAATGATGAATTCGTGGGTGGAGATTTAATTATTGAAAATAATAAAACAAATTTAAAATTAGGTGAACTTATCATCTTTGAATCAAATGAAATACATTACGTTGATAAAGTAACAAACGGACAAAGATATACGTTAGTGTCTTTTATTAACGTATTAAATAAAACACAAAAATCATTAATATGAAAAAATACGCAATGTACGTGGGTAGATGGCAAAATTGGCACAAGGGACACGAATGGTTAATCAATCAACAATTAAACCAAGGTAAGAATGTTTGGGTTGCAATTAGAGATGTTGAAATTGACGAGAATAACCCAAAAACGGCTCACCAAGTTATGATAGAACTAATGAACGAACCATTCTTTATGAATAATTGGGATAAAGTATTAATATCGATTATTCCCGATATTGAAAGTATTAATTATGGTAGAGGTGTAGGTTATGACGTTATCTACCATGAACCACCAACAGATGTTGCGGTAATCAGTGGTACTGCAATTCGTACAGGACATATGAGTCCTGACGGAACAATAAAATACGATGAAACTAAAGGATAATGAACTTTAATTTCAAATATTATGGGAAATATGACGTTTCTATTTTAAAATCTTTAATTGAAAATAATAATTTGGATTGGGATGATTACGTTTTTAGACAAACACATAGAAAAGGTCAACAGGAGACAAAAACCATCCCACTAATTTGGTCTGAAGATTTCACGGAATTTAAAACTTGGGAAAACTATAATACGTTCAAAGATGAAATATTAAAAATTGAAAGTCTCTTTAATGAACTTATCGGAAACGGTAAAATTACAACCGCACTTTTAATAAATCTACCAAAATATAAAAAAATATTACCACATACCGATTCAGGAAGTGAACATTTTTTTAAAAACAATAGGTTACATATACCTATCGTTACTAACGATAACTGTTGGTTTCATGTATCTGATGAAACTAAACAAATGAAAAAAGGTGAAATTTGGGAAATCAACAATTCAAATAAAGTTCACAGCGTTGACAACGATGGGGACAGTGATAGAATACACCTTTTAGTTGATTTCTTACCATTAAGTAAAAGTTTAATATGATAGTTGAAAGAAAAAGACATATAGCAAAAACAATTTCTTATAGAGTTATTAGTACAGTGATTGGATTTGGATTAATGTGGTTAATAAGTGGTTCAGTTAAGGTAGGTGCGGCATTTGGAGTTGCGGAATTAATTTATAAACCAATACAGTATTACCTCCATGAAAGAATATGGTATAAATGGGTTAGATATGGATTAAAAAAAGATGAAGGAAAGTAATTTAGTTTTTGGTAAAGATTCGTTATTAATTAACGAAAAATTAGATACGTCTATTGGTAGAGTTGTTATGGATAGAACCGAAACTCCGTTAATGAAAAGATATTCAGAAATTGTAACCCAAAATGGTGGTGATATACTTGAATGTGGATTCGGTATGGGAATTTCTGCTGATTTTATTTACAACTCAAATATTAATTCATATACGTGTATTGAAGTAAATGATGAAATTTTTATAAGGGCGTTAGAATGGTCAAAAGATAAATCTAATGTCACTATATTACATGGAGATTGGGTTAATATATTACCAACAATATCACGCAAATTCGACGGTATTTTTCACGATACCCATATGGACCCAAATTTTTTAGATTTTGAAACTTATTGTGAAAAGATATCAAATGAAAATTGTGTCTTAAGTATCTTTGGTTACACCCACTACCCGAACTCAATATTTTTAGAAAATGAAATTTTTAAAATGGACAGTAAATTAGAATATTTGGGAATGGACAATGATGAGTGGTTAATTACTTATTCGTTTTTCAATAATGGGTCATTTAAAAAAAGAAAACAAATTAAAACCTCAATTATATGATAAGTTTAAACTTTCTTAACGACGGTAATAATAAAACCCTTAATGAATTTCACAACTTAACTGACGGTAAAATAATATTAGGTGGTTCATCTGTTTTGAAATTTCATGGTATTATCGATAGAAAAGTTGGTAATTTAAATTTAGCATTAAACCATAGTGATGTTGGATATTTTGAGAGGATTCGTGAAACGTGCGAATTTACGTTTATCTCAAAACAAGATTACGGTTTAAAAAATAAAACATACTGGTTTAAGAAAAACAACTTAAACGGTGTTTTATTTTTGTGCGATGATTTAGAATTTGATATAGTTAATTTTGAGAACGTAGAACTAAGAATTGCAAAAATCATGAACGTCAAATTTAACAAAGAAGAGATGATAAAAAATGGAGACAGTAACTCAATGAAACATCATAAAGATGTGGAATTGATAAATAAATTTTATGGAATCGAATCTAAGAAAAACATAATATGAGAATATTAATTATTGGTACTGCCAGAAGTGGAACAACCACTTTAACGAGTGCGGTCGGATGGGCACTTAAATTAAACCAAGTGATGGAACCTTTTAATCCCGGTGTACCATATAACCTCTATAATCCAATTCAAAAGAATATTATATTAAAAACATTAATCCATCACCATGACAATTTCGAAGAATTAATCGAACTCTCAAAGACATTTGATAAAACAATATTACTAAGTAGACGGGATAAAACTGCTGCTTGGGAGAGCGAATGTAACGGAATTAGTAAAAGACAAAAGACGTTAGAAAGAAACGGACATTATAACGGATTTCACTTATGGCACCAACCATATGTACACGACCCAAATTCATTAAATGAAAAATATAAAGAAGTTGTAAATAACCGAATGGACTCAATTATAAGTCTACACGAAAAGACAAAAATACCCATATATTGGTATGAAGACCTATATTCAAACGATGTTGAATTGGCTAAAAATACATTTAATAGTATGGATTTAGGGGTCAATTACGATGATGTCTATTTGTATATGAATCCCACTAAAAAATACAGAAAAGACGGGAACACCCTAATTTAAGGATTTAATTATATTTAGATTTTATCTATATTTATAAAATAAAGAATTATAATATGAATAGTGTACTATTAGGTGTCGATTTTATCACAACAGACGAAGAAATATTACTTTTAGAAATGAATACCGATATAAATCTCTCATACTCAAAAACGGGATATTTCGACGTTACGTCTCTTTTCGATTACATTTTAACAAATAATTTCACCACATTACGTATCATATATAAAAAAGAATTTATTAATGTGGAATTGATTAACCAATTCAAAACTTTCTGCACTGAAAACGGTTTAACATATGACGAATACGTTGTCCCAATTAACAGCGTAACAATACCAACATTAGAAGACAACGATACGACCTTAAATTTAAGATTTTCGTATAATGCTCAGGCGATATTAGACGACGTATACTGTAGAGATAAGAACGAATTAGTTAGTTTATTATTTGAAAACAATAGTGAGAACATCATCCCGAAAACATATACCAAGAATAATGGGGTAGTTTTAGATAACCTTAATGAGATTTCGGATAATGGTAATGTACCAAATTTAATATGTAAAAAAGAATTACCTGATTTTAATAAATCAAGATATCCTGAATTTTACAACGTTCAAAATGAAAATGATTTGGACAGTATTAAATCAACAATTGCCGACGGTACATTTTTGCAAGAATATAAATTCTCACCAAATAATATCGAAGAAGGGGTTATTACTACACATATAAGAAAGTGGTTTTTAGTGACCAATCAATTGACCGAAATTATCGATTGCGGAGGTTATCTACAGTCCAACCAAATCGATTTAGACGAAAGTATCATTGAGTACGACGGACTAAAATTAAAAAACATGTCAAGATATATGTTTTTTTCAAATCCAAATAGAACTTTAACCGAAGGTGTACCGTCAATCTATAATGTGGATGTTAAACAAGAAGATGGTACGTTTATTAAAACTTTAGCGTCAAATATTGTGATTGGTGATATAGTTAGTGCGTTAAATATCGATACCCTTGGGTACGATTTTAATAGGACCGAAACAATTAATTGGACATACACCGGAGACACATCTACACTATTAACCTACACCGAGGCTACCGTTATTAGTGTTATTAATAAAGAAGTGGAAGATTGGTTTAATAAATTAACATATACCGATGGGGACACTATTGGTCATTCATTGTTACCAATAGGTAAATTGGTTTTAACCGAAAGTAACGGAGAAGTTAAATTTAAAAATGTAAATGATTTGGAAATTGGAGATGAGATTTTTAACTCACCAAATAAGAAATCAACAATTACTTTAATTGAAAATGAATATTTTGTTGGTTCGATGACAATGATTGATATTGAACCTTCGGACGTTTTTATTGCCGGAACAAATGAAAATGAAATTCTTAACACATTAGTTGTCCATAATAGATGTGCATATAAATAAAATAAAATGAATAAAGTAGTAAAAGTAATTAAACCCTTAACGGTAACTCAGAAACAAAAATGTTTAACAATAATTCAAAATGTCGTTAATTTAATTAAAATTAAACATACGTAATGTATGCGAATTTGTATTATTGCGAACCCTAGAACGGGTTCTACATCTTTATATGGATTACTTAAAGACCATTTACCACAATCATATCACTGCGTGTCAGAACCCTATAATGTTGGTTATATGGAGTCTATTTCCGACACAACAAATCACCATATAGAAATACTTAACAACGATAACATCCTACTAAAACATATCATTTACCAAACCCCTCCAAACTATAGTGTAAGTGATTGGTTAGATTGGTTAGTAACACATTTCGATAAAGTCATTTTATTGGATAGAAAAAATAGAATAGAACAAGCCGAAAGTTTTGAGTTCCATATCAGTAAAAATTTTAAAAATTGGCACACAAGAAGAGTATATTACATGGATGAAGTTGATCCATTAAAAATAGAAAATAGAATTAATATATTTGAATCCGCTGCAAATTTTTTACACAAATATTCTAAATCATTCCCGATGTTTTACTACGAAGATATATTTGTAGAAAAAAATAGAGAAATAATAAATTCACTATTCGAATATCTCAAGATGGAACCAAATGAAAAATTCATACAACATCACATAATTTCCGACATTAAAAAAGTTCGAATTTCTAACGATAAAAGAACTTTAATATGAAAAATCTTAAAGAATATATGTGTTTAGTACCATTCTTAAGATTAGAGGTACATCATAAACAAAACTTCATGTGTTGCCCCTCGTGGATAAAGAAAGAATTACCCGGTAACGTTTCTTTAAGTGAATTATGGAACTCATCCGAAGCAAAAGAAATTAGGGAAAGTGTATTAGACGGATCCTTCAAACATTGTGACGAAAATCTTTGTCCATATTTAATGGACGTTATTAATACTAAAACATTAAAATCGGGTTATGTCACTCACCAGTCAATCTTAGGTCCAAAATATAAGAATATCTTCGATAATAAAATAACGGAAATACCGAACGAATCAGTTAAGGAAATTAACTTTTCGTTTGACAGGTCGTGTAATTTTAAATGCCCATCATGTAGAACCGATTACATCGTAGCCAATACCGAAAGACAAAAGGGAATTAACTTAACGATAAAAGAAATTGAAGAGACATTTTCAACATCCCTAGAGAAAATGTACATATCGGGAACGGCCGACGCATTTGCATCTGCATCATACCGAAACTACCTTAAAAATTTCGACCCAAAAAAATATCCTAAATTAAAGAAAATACATTTACATACGAACGGTAGTTTATGGAATCAAGATATGTGGGAAAGTATGTGCAGTATACACCCATACGTTAAAACTTGTGAAATATCGATTGACGCATCCACCAAAGACACTTATGAGAATAAAACGAGAATCGGAGGTAATTGGGAAGTGTTGTTGAATAATTTAAAATTTATATCAACAATAGACACAATAGAAAATGTGAAATTATCGTTCGTTGTCCAAGAAAGTAATTTTAGGGAAATGTACGAGTTTTATAAATTAATGAGGTTTATTTTCCCATCGAAAATTGATATATTTTATGGTAGAATAACCAATTGGGACACGTTTTCGGATAACACATTTAAAATGTTAGATGTTGCCGATATAAATAACCTTAACCATGTTGAATTTAAAAAAGAATTTAATAAAGTCTGTAATTTAGAATATGTTTCACATAATCTACATGAATTTATGGACATAAAAAAAACATTAATCTAATGGAAGTAATAAAACACTTTAACCCTGAGACGTTTGGGTCCTCATCCCATTCCTTCACCCTTAGTGAAAGAGTTAATGGTACTTTTAGAACATCAGGAAGCGATAACAGTCAGAAATGTATATACACATATAACGAATATGGTTTTAGGGGTGATAGTTTCACAAAAGACGGTTTTAAAGTTCTTTCTTTAGGTTGTTCCATAACAGAAGGGGTGGGGGTTAATGATAATGAAACGTGGCCGTCATATTTAACTCAACATATACCAAACGGAGTTAATATGAATTTCGGATATGGAGGGAGAAGTAACGACTACATCTCAAGATGTTTATTAACATTTTTCGATTTAGTCAAACCTGATTTGGTTTTGATTTTTTATACATTCCCTGAAAGACGAGAACATATTAGAGAAGAAGACGGTCAAATTGAACCATATATGGTGAAGCCATGGGGATACTTCACCGACACTAGAGAAGGTCGAATTGCACATCAAAATCATAGTGAACTAATCAATAGACATTCAAACATGATGAATTGGTATAAAAATCACCTATTAATTAAGAATTTTTTAGAAAATAGAAATTGTCCGTGGGTATGGAACGGAGATTCGTTAAGATTAAACTGTATTGATGACGAACACACAAACTACCAAGAATTCAACAGATTTGATGGTGGGTACGGAATTAATAATCTTGATTTAGGTGCGGACGATATTCATCCTGGTCCTTTAACACATGAACGTTACGCAAATCGACTATTTAATTTTATAAATAAAACCTACCCAAATTTAATTAAAAAATAATGTTTATTGAACACATAAATAAGAATGTTATATTCCACGACGATGAGAATACATACACATATGACGATTTAATACATTACGTTAAGTGTGCCCAATTCGAACTAAAAAAACATTTAAATAAACCGAGTATCATAGGGTTTTGTTCACAATCTTCTTTTTTTGAATTGACAACTATTTTAGCTGTTTTAGAACTTGGACATAAAATTCTCTTTGTACCGAAAAAACATATTTTTTACTATGATATTCACGATGAGTTTTTCGAAGTACTTGACTTAATTGTTGATTTAACTAATTCCAAAATTAATAACCGCAACATCAAAGTTATCAAATGGAATGACATATACCACTCAGGTGAGTTTGGAGACTTAATAATTGAAAACGATGAATTAAAGACAGGATTTGTTTTCTTAAGTAGTGGAACTACGGGTAAACCAAAAGTTATTGAACAGACACACATGAGACTTATCCATGCTGCTCAACAAACGATGGAAAGAATATGGGAAGATAATAAGAACTTTTTATTACATAGGGGAAACACTATAAATCATTTAGGTATATTCACCACCACTTATTTACCAGCAATATTTTCAGGTGAGAACGTTAGTTGGTGCCATCATGTTCATAAGGATAATGAATTGATTATTTTAAATTCAGACAAAACCCCAATATATAATTCAATATTAGTTTTCCCGTACCAACCAATTGAATTGATTGATGGGTTACCTCTTTCAAACAAGGTAAAAATAGTAACAGGAGGGTCAACAATAAGTGATGAGTTTGTTGATAGACTATTTGAAAATGAGAATATTGACTCAATTTACAATGTTTACGGTGCAACGGAAATAATCACACCTATAATGTGGAATTGTATTAGGAGAGACACTCGAAATAAGTTATTTAACAAGATATTAGATGGTTTAGTGGTAAACGTCAATTTTAATAATCAAATTGAATCAATTGGAGGTTTGGTTGATGGTCCTAAGTGTGAAATGATACCCGACATTTTAAATGTAATGGGCGACGACGAATATGAATTTGTTGGTAGAAAAAGTAATAATTTATTTAGAAACCTAAAAAATATTAATAGAGATTCTATTAAAAGTGACGTTCATAACATTACTTTAACTGAAGATCAATTCATTGATATATTAACAGAACGATTAGGTGTTTTTGAGTCCCCTAAACCAATTATTATTAAAGAAAGTACCGATTTACCTGATTATGACAAATATTTTTTAATATACGACCCTAAAAAACACGTCAAAATTTATAAAATGCCATTAGAAGAAATTAACAATGTGATATATATGTATTATGGGGTAACTTCAAACCAATTGGATTACGCATTAATAACAAACAAAATCGATATTGATAATTTATCCGACTTTAACAACGGTTTAAAATTGGATCGTGGAGCAATAAAGAAAATAATAAACAATAAATTAAACAATAAAAAAACAACATTAATATAATGGGATTCATTGAAAAAAACAAACAACATTTAAAAGAAGCTGGTAAGGGTTACTGGCCACATTTAACCTTTTCATGTAAAAAAGGATGGGAATTAATCACTGACGGAGTAATCAGCATTCTACACGGATTGGTACCTTCATATAAACCTTTCTACAATTTAGAAAAAATCATCATTCTTTATAAAGAGGTGAAAGCCATCTACGAAAAAAAGGGAATTAAAATCGACTAATACCTTAACAGTTTAGTTGATATTTTAAAGTCTTTTTAGTATATTATAACCAATAGAAGAAATTATGGAAAAAATATCATTAAAGTTAAGTGACGTTTTAGAGTTAGAAAGCGAAATTAACGGATTTGTAAACCCTCAAACGGGAGAAGAAATCTTTAAAGGTTTCATTAAACAAAACCTTTCAATCGTTTTAAAATACGAACTAAAAGAATTAGGTGAAGTCCTTAAAATAGAAAAAACCAAAATTGAAGAATTAAGAAATGAATTAATTTCGAAATACGGTGAGCCTGACGAATCTGGATTTATGTCAGTACGTATGTACGATGAAGTTAAAGACCAAGAAGGTAAAGTAACTTCAATGAAGTTTAACGAAAAATACTTGGAATTCGATAAAGAGTACGCAACGTTACTTGAAAAGGAAAAAGAAATTGAATATCCTGAAATCACAAAAGATGATTTGAGAAAAGCGGGAGATACAAAAGATGACTATCGAGTGTTATTTAAATTAATAAAGAAAGGGACTAATTAAGTCCCTTTCTTATTTCTATCTTCATGTTACCAATTTCATATTCACCGGCTTCATAATATGGTATCGATAATCTAATTTTATGTAAAGTGTAGACATCTTCAGTTGTGAATGGATTAACTTCGTAAATCATCACGTCTACGTCGTCTGTAAGGACAAATTTGGACCTTAAATCGTACCGTGTATTCTTTTGTTCATTATTAATATAATCTTCAGGAATCGTCCCTAAATCGATTTTATCGAAAAACGGCTCCATGTCAAATAATCTCCGATTAACTCGACTCGTTAATCCCATTGAAAATGTGTTGTATTTGAAATCGGATTCTTCCCAATATCGTAATTCTTGAAAAGCACTAAATGGGACACCCCATTTTCTAACAAAGTTTCTATTAGATGAAACTTCATACACTAACCTATTCTTTTTATACTCCTCACTAAATCTTGATGTTTGAGAGACAAAGTGATAAGTGATTGCACATTCCGTTGTTTTTAAATCGTACCCTTTAAGTTTAGCCCTTACTAAGAAATCGTCATCCTCACAAAAGGCAGGAACGAACGTAAAACCATCAAATCCACCAACGTCATCGAACATTTTCTTATATCCACTCATAAAGAAAACTGCACCATCGTAAAGTTCACGTTTATCCTTATTCTCTTCTACATATTGTTCGAAAAGTGATTGATTAAAGTCGTGGAAAGATAATCCCAAATCCAACAACACTTTACCAGGTCTTCTATGACCCTTAAAGATTGGAGGTTCTACTGTAGTATAAGAAAGAACCATATTTTCCGTTAACATCTCATCGAGATTTTCTAAGAAATGTTTTCCGATTACCATATCGTTATGGATTAAGACTAATTTCTCAGTGTCGACCAATTTAATACCTGCATTATAATTTTCCGAGAAAGTTAAACGTTCATCGTCATGTATAAACGATAAGTTATCATCGTCTAATGAGTCTAACCATTCCTTTGTCCCATCCGTGGAACCACCACTACTAATAACAAGAGGTGCATCGGGATAGACTGAGCGAAGATGTTTATAACAATCCTTTGTTAAATCTAATTTGTTGAAAACTGCCAACACAAAACTAATATTCATATTTTCTATTTGTATATTTTTGAAAACACCGAAATATTTTCGAGTATATCGTCACATTTCATTACCTCATAGGTAATTGTACCGGAGTATCCTATTTTTTTAACGATGTCGGAGAAATCTAAATGAAATTCGGTCTCTTTAATCATTTGTAATTTAGGTTCCGATATGTGGATATGACTAATATAATTAAAATAAGTGAGAAGTTCAACATTGGGGTCCTCATTCTCCAATAATGAGTTATGAGTATCAATCATAGTCTTAACGTTTTTAAGACCGTTAGAATCGATAAATCGAACAATTTCTGAAACCGTATGAAAAAACTCACCACCGTAAGAAGATGTGTTAGGTTCAATCAATACCTTAATTCCAGTATCGGTTAACATTTCATCCACGGCTTTAAAAATGTGAACTAAAGATTCTCTCCAATTGCCCGTTTTCTTTCTGAGACTCGGTGAACCAAATACCAAAATTTTAATACCTAGTGTTTTTGAATATTCGATTAATCTTTGAAAATGAGGAACAATTACATCAATATCGTTAATGCCGTCACAATTAACATTATAGAATAAAGATTGTGCCGAATATGGGATAATCTCGAAAGACTCAAGATATTTTTTATATTCAACGATATCGTCAGCTGTTAGTTCGGACCAATCTTTTATTTTAGTGAAGACCGTTTCGATTTGATTGATGTCGTTTTCTTTTAATGTTTTAAATGTGATTTCGGAATCCTGTGTGTCCCACGCAAAATTACTTAACGCTAAGTTCATGTATTAAATTTTTAATCTCCTCTAAGACAGTCTCTTTAGATGAGATGTACTCATTATGTTTGGTGGTGTAATCGTATTTTACTTTAATGTCTGAGTGTGAAACCCTGTCCACGTATTGAGGGAATAGTTTTACTATTTCCATAGTGTCAATTGGTTCCGTGAATAGATTGAAAACGGTTTCGTTCGGGTAACGTGACGAGTATTTCGCAATGTCACTCGTAAGGTTATCCAAATTATACCATTGAAAACTCGAATTACCATTTATTTGTTCAATGTTGTTCTCATTAATTAAATCAAACAGAACGTTTTTCTTAATGTGTTTATTGAATAGTGCCGGTAATCTAAAAATCTTTAAGTCATCGGTCTTAACTAATTCTCTAACCATTAATTCAAAAAGATAACGATTATTACCGTAACTTAATTTACTCACATTAGGTGAGTAGTTCTCATTTGATTTTAACGGAGAATCGTTGTAGACATCGATAGTCGATATTAAAGTAATTTTAGAGTAATGATTTCTGGTGATTCGATTTATTAATTGATTGATATTTGACAAGTCATTTCCTAAGTTTTTATTTACCATCCATTTTGTTGCAGGTAAACAAGTCAAAAACAATTCATCTCCGTCTTTCGAATGTTCAAAAAAATCACCAATGTTAGTTGTGTTATACTCTTGGTCAAACGTTATTGATTCACAAACAGTTTTACCGACTAACCCTGTGTTTCCTATTATAATTTTCATCGTACTAATTTTAATTTTACATTTTTAGATTCCACTAACATGTAATCTCTAAGATACTTCTGTAAAAGTCTTTCGGGATAAGAACAATTGTAATAATATAATGAATCAAGATGACCATTATGACCAGTTAGTTTATAATCGTCTTTAACTTTACTTATATTTTTATTATGTGTCTTTAAAGATTCCAAATTTGTTTCATTAAAAGATACGTTTAATTTATCATATTCCAAATACAATGAACAATATTTTTTCATAGAATCTAAACTACCGTAGGCGAATAAGTCA
>JACCDH010838572.1_pt1 | contig 14120 bp, 10 predicted proteins | sample 7442481 | NCBI WGS metagenome assembly JACCDH01 (sample SAMN15323433, study PRJNA562643) | freshwater metagenome | isolation source: river surface water | place: USA:Blue River Watershed | collected 2017-08-15
AAAGTTTGGAATAATATTTGATTCAAAAATAGCAGACAAACGCAACGCAACCCACTAAAATATCGTCAAAATTAGTAAAATGTCAGACAAAAGAAAAAATTAAATTTAGTAGAATTAATGCTTATTATTCGCAGGCATCACTGGGCGGTGTTGCTGTTTGTTACCTTAGGTTTCCTAAATGGTTTGTCCGCCCAAAACCAAACCAACAACTACGGAAAAGAGTTCCGTTTCGCTTTTTTAGAAAATTATGCCACTTTTGAAAAAGTGTCTTTTGTGATTTCCTCAGAAAAGCCCCACTACACTGTGCGAATTTACTGCGCAGCCTACTCTGACACATTTAATGTATATAACAAAGACACCATTTTAAATTATTTGAAATCTGGTGTTCCAAGTGCTACCTTATTTAATCCGGCAAGAAGTATTTTAATTACATCCAATGAAGACATTTCTGTCTATGCCTTAAATAACAGCTTGAACAGTAGCGATATATCTGCCATTACACCTACCGAACGCGTTCCCTCCAACCCTATCTACTATATTAACACCTACCGTGGTGATGAATCACTCGGCAAATCCAATAATAGTTTATTTTCGGTTGTGGCATTAGACGACAGTTGCGTTATCAATATTTTACCAAGCTGCGATTCTAAAAACAATTTGTTCAAAGGAATAGTTTACACCAGATTGCTCAGAAAAGGACAGGTATACCAGGAGCAAGCTTTGGACAGTCAGTCGTTTGCCGGAACCAAGATTTGGAATTCCAAAGGCTGTAAGAAGTTTGTCGTCTTCGAAGGCGCCAAATGTTCGTTTGTAGAGTATAACAATGTTGCATGTAAGGGTTGCGACCATTTATATAACCAGACCCGACCAACTCAATACCTGGGTAAATCATTCACCACAATACCATTTGAAACTAACAGCGGTGGATACATCTTTCAGATAGTGGCTACAGAAAATGCCACCACTGTGAGTATCAATAATATTCCAGTAACCATCCTTAGCGAAGGTCAATCGTATTTAATCAATCAGACCAATAACATGAGTGTTTGTATCAGTGCAGACAAACCAATTTCAGTAATAGAGCTCATGAAAAGTGGCGAATGTAATGGTCAGCCTGGCAGTTTGGGTAATCCAAGTTTGATGTCGGTTATTCCTGATGATCAGACGACCAAGCAAGCTGGATTTAGTTTTCCCACAACATCAAATGTATCCCAGAATCCTTCTTTTCCTGCAGAATATTATGTCTGTATTGTAGCTCCTACGGGGAAATTAGCCAAAATCAAATTAAACAATGTCAAAGTAGATACAGCCAAATTTAAAACTGTATGTAAAATGTCAATAGCCACCTTTAAGTTAAATGCAGTATCAAAGAATCATATCACATCTCCCGATGGTTTCATAGCTTATATGTATGCATTTGGAAAAGACGAGAGTTACGCGACAGAGATTGGCAGTAGTTACGAAAACCGTTCTACTCAATTATTATTAGAAGCCAACAAAACCAATGTATGCGACACACAGCATATTTTTACATTAAACGCGACATCTGATTCTACTGCAGTTTACAGATGGAATTTTGGCGATGGCACAACAGGAAATGGCACACCTGTTACAAAATCTTATAACCGTTCTGGCACTTTCAGATTAAGTTTAAATGTGAGTTACCCATCTAATTTTGGCTGCAAGCAGGATTCTATCGTGAAATTTATTAAAGTCAACTCACAACCAGTTTTTAGTTTAGGAAAAGACACCTCGTTGTGTCAAGGTGTTTATTACGAATTGGCTCCAATAGTTCGTCCTAGATCTTTATTTAACTGGTGGAATGGCAGTACGGCCAGCATTTCTACAATTAGCAATAATACCAAAGCCTGGTTAACCGTAACCGACACCAATATGTGTCAGTTTTCTGATACGGTTCAGATAAGATTCATTAATTGTGACACCAACTCTATTATAATACCGAACGTTTTCTCGCCTTCCAATTCAGGTTCGGTAGCGGACAATGTTAACGATTACTTCGAAACCAAGTTTACTGGCTTTGATCAGGTAAATGGTTACATATACAACCGTTGGGGTGAAGTGGTGTATCGCTTGAACATTCCAAATACCACTTTCTGGAACGGATGTGTCAGCAACGATATTTCTAATCCATGTCCATCTGGCACCTATTATTATATATATGAGTATCTGAATACGCAAACGGGACTTAAAAAAGAAGTCAGCGGTGTGGTTCAGTTGATACGTTAGAATCTGTCTAAAACTTGTTAATTGACTTACTTGAGTAATTGTATAATTTTGAATACACTTTATCAAGTATGCCTAAAATATTAGTAATAGACGACGAAAAACCAATCAGGGACGCGTTACAGAACATTCTTACAGCCGAGCATTATCAGGTTGATATCGTAGAAAACGGTAAAAAAGGACTGGATATGCTCAAAGAAAATGGGTATGACGTCGTTTTATGCGATATCAAAATGCCAGGCATGGATGGCTTGGAAGTAATGGCTAAAGCTGCAGAAATTTCTCCTGAAGTGCCATTTATCCTTATTTCTGGTCACGGTACCATCGAAATCGCCGTTGAAGCCGTTAAGAAAGGCGCATACGATTTTATTTCAAAGCCACCAGATTTAAACCGATTATTGATTACTATTCGCAATGCAGTTGAAAAAAACAACTTGGTAGTTGAAACTAAAGTATTGAGACGGAAAGTAACCAAAACCAGAGATATAGTTGGTGAAACGCCAAGTATATTAAAAATAAAAGATACTATTTCTAAGGTTGCACCTACTGACGCCAGAGTATTAATTACCGGCGAGAACGGAACAGGTAAAGAATTGGTAGCCCGTTGGATCCATGAAAAAAGCAACAGAGCAAACATGCCTTTAATAGAGGTAAACTGTGCTGCTATTCCCAGTGAATTAATTGAAAGCGAGTTATTCGGTCACGAAAAAGGGTCGTTTACCACCGCCATCAAACAAAGAATTGGCAAATTTGAGCAGGCTAATGGCGGCACCTTGTTTCTGGATGAGATTGGCGACATGAGTTTATCCGCTCAGGCCAAAGTTTTGAGAGTGATTCAGGAAGGTATTTTACAAAGAGTTGGCGGCGACAAAGCCATCAATGTGGATGTAAGAATTCTGGCTGCTACCAATAAAAATCTGACAGAAGAAATTGAGAAAGGCTTGTTTAGAATGGACTTATACCATCGTTTAAGTGTGATTGTGATTCATGTTCCAACCTTGAACGAACGTGTAGATGATATTCCGGTGATTGCTGAAAAATTCTTAAAAGAAATTTGTGAGGACAATGGTGTAAGAAAAACCTTTGCTCCAGGCGCATTGGATGAATTGAAAAACGTGAACTGGACAGGAAATATACGCGAATTAAGAAACGTCATTGAACGTTTGGTGATTTTATCTGACGCTAAAATTACAGTTGAGGATGTAATAGCATACAGCAACCCTTCTACCCCGGTTTCCAAGACTCAAAGTGTGATGATTGATAAATTTGAGAAGTTCCAGGATTTCAAAGATTACGCAGAGACCATCTTTTTAGAAGCCAAATTGAAGAAAAACAACTGGAATGTGGCTAAAACTGCGGTTGAAATAGACATTCAAAGAAGTCACCTTTACAACAAGATTGACAAATACAATTTAAAGCGTAATTAATCAATGATTGGCACCGATACCGGACTTGCCGCTGCTCATCTTAAAGCAGGGGAAACGGTTGGTATACCTACAGAAACGGTATATGGGTTGGCTGCTAATGCCTTTGATGAAAGTGCTGTTGTTTCGGTATTTAGGATAAAAAACCGACCATTTTTTGATCCACTCATTTTACATGTTAGAGATCTTCAACAGGCAGAACAGCTTGTATTAGAATTTCCGGAGAGTGCCAGGCGATTGGCAGAGGCGTTTTGGCCGGGACCCTTAACTTTATTATTACCTAAAAACGATCAGGTCCCGGACATAATAACTTCAGGCAGTGCATTAGTTGCGGTGAGAGTTCCCTCACATCCGTTGACCCTTGAGCTATTACAAAAATTGGATTTCCCATTGGCGGCACCGAGTGCTAATCCCTTCGGTTATATCAGTCCCACTCAGGCAGAACACGTCGATAGACAACTTGGCAATCAAGTATCGTATATATTAGATGGAGGTAGCTCAGAAATTGGATTAGAAAGTACAATCATCAATTGTTCGGGTCCAAAACCAGTCATTGCCCGCTTAGGCGGACTGGCCAAAGAGCGGATAGAAGAAGTATTGGGATATGCTATAGAATTACAATTAAATCAAAACAGTAATCCCACTGCACCGGGTCAATTGGACAAGCATTATGCGCCCAACAGTAAGTTTATTGTTACAGAAGATTTGGAAGACTGCATCAATCGACATTTGCATGAGCGTTTGGTAGTATTAAGTTTTGGTGAAGTGATTATACCGGAAGACATCTATCAATTAAACTTGAGCAAGACCGGCGATTTATCGGAAGCTGCCCGGAATTTATTCCATTATATGCGTTTGTTGGATCAGCTTTCACCATCGTTAATTATTGCTCAGAGAATGCCAGAATTTGGACTCGGACTGGCAATTAACGACCGATTAAGACGTGCTTCAAGTCGTTAAAAAAAATGATAAGCATAAGTAAATGCTTATTGAAAACAGATTTGGAATGATTGCAATTGGTAATTATTATTTTATTACGACTTGACATTCAACAGAATAAATACTTGTAAATTACTAAAACTTGTATTAATTTCTCATAATTCTATTTTAAAAATAAATATTGGCACACATCATTTATAGATAATAAATGATTACCTTTGCACCTTTAAAAAATTTAACTGAATTATACACAATGAGTCAAGCAAATGCAAGCAACCACGAAACACAATTTGACGTGTTTGCTAAAGTTGCCCGTTATGATCACGAGCAAGTATTGATCTGCCAAGACAACCACACAGGTTTAAAGGCCATTATTGCTATCCACAACACCGTTTTGGGTCCCGGACTCGGCGGCACCAGGATGTGGAAGTACGCCACCGAGGCAGAAGCCATTAACGATGCTTTGAGATTATCAAGGGGTATGACCTACAAAGCGGCCATCAGCGGATTAAATTTAGGTGGTGCTAAAGCAGTTATCATCGGGGATCCAGCCAAAGACAAATCAGAACATTTGATGAGAAAGTTCGGAAGATTTGTAGAAAACTTAGGTGGTAAATATGTAACAGCAGAAGATGTTGGTACGACTACCAAGGATATGGAGTACATCAAAATGGAAACCAACCACGTTGTAGGTTTACCAGAAATTATGGGTGGTGGCGGCGATCCAAGTCCCGTTACTGCTTACGGTGTATTCATGGGTTTAAAAGCCAGTGCGAAGAAAGCATTTGGTACCGACAATTTGAGTGGCAAAAAAGTTGCTGTTCAAGGTGCTGGTAAAGTTGGTTTACACTTAATGGAGTTGCTGCACAAAGAAGGCGCAATCATTACTGCTACTGATATTTTCGAAAGTGGTTTAAAGATTGCTGCCGAAAAATATGGTGCTACCATTGTAAAACCTGAAGAAATTTTTGATCAGGCGGTTGATATTTTCGCTCCATGTGCATTAGGTGCAATTTTGAATACCGAGAACATCAACAAATTAAAATGTCAGGTTGTAGCAGGAGCTGCCAACAACCAATTAGAAGACGAGAATGTACACGGTGACATGATCAAAGCCAAAGGCATTTACTACGCGCCAGATTTCTTAATCAACGCAGGTGGTTTAATCAACGTATACAGTGAGTACAACGGTTATGTTAGAGAGATTGCTTTCGCACAAACCGAAAACATTTACAACACTGTATTGAACATTTACAATAAATCTGAAGAAGATAACATCAACACACAGATTGCTGCTATTAAATTAGCTGAGAAAAGAATTCATGACACCATGATTCTTCAGTCTAAAATCTAATTGCAGTTAGATATAAAGAAAAAGCCCTTCAAATTTGAAGGGCTTTTTTTTATGCCTCAGACAACATCAATTGTCGAAGCATTTCGAAAGCAGCATTTCCTGCTCTCGAGATCACATTCATTCGGTCGCCAATCATTTGGTGGGTTTTAACAATTTCTTGAGAAGCAGAACTAACACCAATAACGACTGTTCCAACAGGTTTATCAGCACTTCCCCCACCCGGTCCCGCAATACCGGACACTGCAATAGAGTAATCTGTTTGCAGTTTTTCGCGCACACCATTGGCCATTTGTTTCACTACCGGCTCACTGACAGCACCAACAGTTTCAAACAACGTACTTTCAACACCTAACTGGTGATGTTTAACAGAATTACTATACGACACCACTGAACCTACAAAAACTTTTGACACGCCAGGCAACATGGTCATTAAATGGGAAATATAACCACCGGTGCAACTTTCGGCAATACTTAAAGTTTTACCACGTTCGTTGAGCATTTTAAAAATCAGTTGGGCCATGCTGATATCTTCGTCGCAAACAATGTTTTCGGCCACACGTTCCATAATTTGATTGGCGATAGCATTGATTTCCTCCTTGATATCTTTGTTTTGCTGAGAGCCAGTCAATCGCAAACGAACGATATTAAAATTAGGCAAGTAAGCCAATTTAATATGGGCAGGAATAGCATCTTCGATGTCTTCAATTTTCTTAGCCAGTAGCGACTCCGGGATATTGATGGTGATGATGGTTTTATGGTAGAGTTCCGGTTGTTTGAACTTTTCAACGATGAGCGGCATCGCCTTATGTTCGATAATGTTTTTCATCTCATAGGGCACACCTGGCACACTGATAACTACTTTACCATCGACATCAAACCACATACCAGGAGCGGTTCCCCATTCATTAAAAAGCGTTGTGCAGCCATCCGGAAGATCGGCTTGAAGTTTATTGACTTCGAGCATGGTACGACCACGACTGGCGAAAAAGGATTCGAGTTGTTGCATCACTTTTTCGTCGGTGCGCCAACCCATACCAAAATACTCGGCTAAGGTTTTTTTTGTGATATCGTCTTTGGTTGGTCCGAGTCCACCAGTGATGATGATCAACTCAGAACGCTTAAGACAATCTGTTAATACGGTTTTTATCTCTTCGGCATCGTCGCTAATAGAGTTAATTCTTTTAATTCTGATGTTGTTTTTATTGAGCATCTGACCCAGCCAGGCGCTGTTGGTGTCGACTACCTGACCGATGAGCAACTCATCTCCTATTGTTATTATTTCAGCTTGCATGATTAGTATACAAAGATGACTTGTAAAGGGTTTGATTTTGTGATTAAGTTTTCAACACAACAAAAAAAATCCTTAAATAATTTTAGATTTACGGAGATAAAATTTGATTCGCAGATGCCTGAATTTTCACACTTACATTGTCATACTCAATTCTCTTTACTGGACGGAGCCGCTTCTATTTCTAACTTATACAAAAAAGCGGTGGCGGATGGTCAGAAAGCCATTGCTATCACCGACCATGGTAATATGTTTGGAGTATTCAACTTTGTTTCAGAGGCAGCCAAGCACAACAAAGGAGCTGAAAAAATCAAAGCCATTGTTGGTTGCGAATTTTACATGGTAGAAGATCGATTTAGAAAATCCTTTACCAAGGATGATAAAGACATTCGTTACCATCAATTATTGTTAGCCAAGAACCCGGAAGGTTATAAGAATTTATCAAAACTTTGTTCATTAGGTTACATTGATGGTATGTACAGCAAATGGCCGCGCATTGATAAAGAGCTTATTTTAAAATACCATGAAGGTTTAATTGCAACATCATGTTGTTTGGGCGCTATCGTTCCGAAAACTATCATGAAAAAAGGTGAAGCCGCTGCTGAAGAAGAATTAAAGTGGTGGATGGATTTATTTGGCGATGATTATTACATTGAATTACAAAGGCACGGTTTGGCAGAGCAAGACAAGGTGAATGAAGTTTTATTGCGATTTGCCAAAAAATACAATTTAAAAGTAATTGCCACCAACGATTCTCACTATGTAGAGAAAGAGGACTACAATGCACATGACATATTATTATGTGTAAATACCGGCGAGAAACAGAGTACACCAAAGATGTCGGATTTGGATGGTGACGATGATAAATTTATCAAGGGAAAACGATTTGCATTTCCGAACGACAACTTTTATTTCAAGACTCAGAAAGAGATGAGCGAGTTATTTGCCGATGTACCGGAGGCGATAGACAATACCGGTGATATCGTCAGTAAAATAGAACCATTATCTCTCAAGAAAGACATCTTATTACCCAATTTCCCTGTACCGCCGGAATATGAAACACAAGATGATTATTTAGAAGCTTTAACCTGGGCTGGAGCCAAGAGGCGTTATGGCGATATAGATGCAGAGATTGAGGAGCGTTTAAAATTTGAATTGTTCACTATTCGCACCATGGGATTTGCGGGTTACTTCTTGATTGTATCAGACTTCATCAAAGCCGGACGCGATTTAGGCGTGGTTATTGGTCCGGGACGTGGATCTGCAGCCGGAAGTGCCGTAGCGTATTGTATAGGTATAACGAACATCGACCCTATTAAGTACGATTTGCTGTTTGAGCGTTTCTTAAATCCGGAACGTAAGAGCATGCCCGATATCGATACGGACTTTGATGATGAGGGTCGCCAGAAAGTGATCGATTATGTGGTAGACAAATACGGAAGAAATCAAGTAGCACAAATTGTTACATATGGTAAGATGGCTGCCAAAATGAGTCTGAAAGACGTGGCCAGGGTAATGGACTTGAGCATGGATGAATCCAACAGCATTACCAGGTTGGTGCCGGCGCGACCATTGGGACTAACATTAAAGCAGGTTATCAATGCCAAGATAGAAGGTGTTAAGGAAGACTTATTAGATGTAGATGAAGACGGCGAGGCGGATGATGACAGAGACACTATTCTGTTAAGACAAGAGGATATTCCGGGCGTGATGCAATTGAGAGAATGGCATCATGACAAAAAGAATTTAAAGGAAGGCGAAGTCTTGCGTCAGGCCATGTTGTTAGAGGGCTCCGTGAGGAATACAGGCGTTCACGCAGCGGGGATCATCATTGCGCCTAAAGACTTATCAGAAATTGTGCCGGTGGCAGTAGCCAAGGATTCCAATTTATTATTGACACAGTTTGAGGGAAAGGTGATTGAGGATGCCGGCGTAATCAAAATGGACTTCTTGGGATTAAAGACCTTATCCATTATAAAAACCGCTATGGATTTGATTAAAAAGAACCATGGCGTTGAGATAGACATAGATAATTTACCACTGGATGATCTCAAGACATTTGAATTATATCAGAGAGCTGACACCACTGGAACCTTCCAGTTTGAAAGTCCGGGTATGCAGAAATACCTCAAAGAACTGAAGCCCGATAAGTTTGAGGATTTGATTGCGATGAATGCACTCTATCGTCCGGGACCGATGGAGTATATCCCAACTTATATCCGTAGAAAACATGGATTAGAGGAAGTGGTGTATGACATTCCGGAACTGGAAGAATACTTAAGCGACACGTATGGTATTACCGTGTATCAGGAGCAGGTGATGCTTTTGAGTCAGTCTTTGGCTGGTTTCAGTAAAGGTAAAGCCGACTCATTGCGTAAGGCTATGGGTAAAAAGAATTTGGCGGATTTGATGAAATTGAAAGATGATTTCATGAAAGGCATTGCAGAGAAAGGATTAGATCCGGTAAAATGTGATAAGATTTGGAAAGACTGGGAAGCATTTGCCTCTTATGCATTCAACAAATCGCACTCAACCTGTTATGCATTTGTGGCCTATCAAACAGGGTATCTAAAAGCGCATTATCCGGCAGAGTATATGGCAGCTGTATTAAGTAATAACAGCAGTAATATAGAAAAGATTTCACAGATGATGCAAGAATGTAAGCGCATCAATGTTCCGGTATTGGGACCAGATGTAAACGAGAGTGAGTTGCAGTTTTCTGTAAACTCCAGAGGTGAGATTAGGTTTGGACTTTGCGCAGTGAAGGGCGTCGGCGAAGCACCTGCATTGAATATCATTGAAGAGCGTACACTTAAGGGACCATTTAAGAACATTTTTGATTTGTGTTCGAGGTGTAATTTAAGAAGCGTTAACAAAAGAACATTGGAGGCATTGGCCAAGGGCGGAGGATTTGATTTTGACACTTCGTATCATAAAGCACAGTATTTAACAGAGACAGAGAATGGATCTGGAATAGACATGGCTTTAAGATTTGGTGCCAGAACACAAGAGAACAATGCCAGTAACCAAGGCTCCTTATTTGGAGAAAGCAGTCAGGAAAACCTGGCACCACCACAATTACCGAAGGTAGAAGCCTTTTCTATTTTAGAAGAATGTAATATCGAAAAAGAGATGGTTGGGATATTCATCAACAGGCATCCGATGGACACCTTTAAGGTAGAGTACCATGCCATCACTAACACAGCATTAACAGAGTTGGAGAACATCGATGAGATGGCGAAAACTAAGCCAAATATAGTAGTTGCAGGTATTATTGTAAAAGTAGATAATTTAATTACTAAGACCGGCAAAAACTATTCAAAATTTGTTCTACAAGATTATTCAGGTCAGCATACCTTTTTTGCCTTCAACAAAGTATTCGATTCGTTGAGGTTATTGTTATATCCCAATCACTTCGTTGTGTTAAGGTGTAAGATAGAACCTCCTAAATGGCAGAAAGAAGGCGGAAGAGCGTATGAGCTCAACATACTTTCAGGCGAAAAAATGGAAGACATTAAAGATCGTTACATCAAAGGTTTGAATATGAACTTCGAAATCAAGGACATCAGTCGCGGTATTATAGACGAATTAGAGAACCTCTTTCAACAGTTTTCAGGCGATATGCCGGTCAATTTTACGATATCAGACAGAGAAAAGCGACATCAGTTTGAGCTATACAGTTCGGAGCGTAAGGTCAATATTTGTCCGGAGCTTTTAGATGAGTTAAAGCGCAACGATATTGATTATCAGTTGTTGTTAAGAAACTAGTCGTAATTACTTCTTTTTAAGAAAGGCCGAGGAATAGCAATTGATCCAGTCGTTGACAGACATTTTGGTGAATAGCTCCCCTATTAAGTCGTAAGGAATATCTTCAGGTTTTTTATATCGGATACAACTTTTTCCAATATCCAGTTTTTTAGGGGATGCTTTGGCATGTGCTTCAATGAACCAATTATACAAATCTGGATTGGCATAAATGCCCATGTGGTAAATAGCAATAAAGTTTTTCTGAGCAGCAACACTGGCAAAAGGCAGAGGCGTTTTAGGATCGCAATGATAGCCTGCTGGGTATAAGCTATGCGGCACAGCGAAACCAATCATACCATACCCTATTCCCTCTTGAAAACCTTCAGGAATATTTTTGCGAATGACTTCCATAAGACGTGTTACGGCCTCTTTTTTATCATCGGCAATTTGGCTGATATATTCTTCGGTATTACTGGCTTTGATTTGCATATTTAGAAAAGTAAATACAAACATATTAAATGTTCATATAAAAAAGACTGATTAGAAGAAAAATAATGGCAAAATAGATAAAAAAGGGTTTGATTTGCAGTAGCACAATCATGTTAACAAAAGAGCAGATAGCCAAGCGCATTGCGCAAGAATTACAAGACGGATTTTATGTCAATTTAGGTATTGGCATTCCAACGTTGGTTGCCAATTATATTCCGGAGGGAGTTGAGGTCGTACTACAATCAGAGAACGGATTATTGGGCATGGGACCATTTCCGTTTGAAGGAGAAGAAGACGCCGATTTAATCAATGCTGGCAAACAGACCATAACGACAGTAGCAGGATCAGCCTTTTTTGACTCTGCTATGAGTTTCGGAATGATCAGAGCAGGCAAAGTGGATTTAACGGTATTAGGCGCTATGGAGGTTAACGACCGTGGCGACATCGCTAATTGGAAAATTCCTGGCAAGATGGTTAAAGGCATGGGTGGCGCTATGGATTTAGTGGCCAGTGCCAAGAACATCATTGTCGCCATGCAGCATGTTAACAAAGCCGGCGAATCAAAATTATTGAAAGAATGTAGTTTACCGATTACAGGTATAGGCTGTGTTAAGAAAGTTGTAACAGAATTAGGCGTATTCAATATTAATGAGAATGGTTTTGAATTGATAGAGATTGCACCTGGCGTAACAGTGGATGATGTAAAAGCGAAGACAGAGGGACGATTGATCATTAGTTCGGCATTAAAAGAAATGCAGGTAGATTAATTTAGAAAAATAATTTCAGCAGTCCATTTTAACTTGTAATTTTGTCGCATATGAAATTCGGTACCAAAGCATTACATGCAGGAATAGAACCAGATCCAACAACGGGAGCAATCATGACTCCTATTTTCCAGACCAGCACCTTCGTTCAGGAATACCCTGGTCAGCATAAAGGATACGCTTATGCCAGAGGCAAGAATCCAACCAGAACACAATTAGAAAACAACCTTGCGGCATTAGAGAATGGTAAACATGCCATTTGTTTTGCCAGTGGAATGGGTGCCATTGATGCGGTCATCAAATTATTGAAACCTGGTGATGAAGTGATAACCGGAGATGACATTTATGGTGGTTCATACAGAATGTTTTCTAAGATATACGAACCATTTGGCATCAAATTTCATTACATCAATTTGTACGATGCTGAGAATATTAAGCAGTACATCAACTCGAACACCAAGTTGATTTGGGCAGAGACGCCAACCAATCCAACCTTGAAGATTGTTGACATTAAAGCCGTATCAGAAATTGCAAAAGCCAATAATCTTATATTAGCGATAGACAACACATTTGCCTCACCTTACCTGCAAAACCCATTGGATTTGGGCGCTGATATCGTGATGCACAGTGCCACCAAATATTTAGGCGGACATAGTGATGTAGTGATGGGTGCCTTAATAACAAAAGAAACTGCATTACACGAGCGTTTAGCATTTATTTTGAACAGCTGTGGCGCTAATCCTGGTCCGATGGATTGCTTCTTAGTCATCAGAGGTATAAAAACTTTACATCTAAGAGTGAAAGCTCATTGCGAGAATGGTAGAGCTATTGCACATTATCTAAGAAACCATCCGAAAGTAGGCAAAGTATATTGGCCAGGATTTGAGGATGCAGCCGGTCACGATATTGCCAAAAAACAAATGCGTGATTTCGGTGGTATGGTATCTTTTACATTAAAAGGGGATGATTTTGATGCCGCTATGCGATTTGCCACCAATGTCCAAATCTTCACCTTAGCTGAATCTTTAGGTGGAGTTGAGAGTTTAGTGAACCATCCGGCCAGCATGACACATGCCAGCATTCCGAAAGCCGAAAGAGAAAAAGCCGGTGTTGTAGACGGACTATTGAGACTGAGTGTTGGTGTTGAGGATGTAGAAGATTTGTTGGCGGATGTTGAGCAGGCGCTAGCAAAAGTTTAACGAGTAATTACCTTCTTTTTTGTGGTTTTTTCTTCTTTCATCGACAATAGCCATTCGATTCCATCATCAAAATTTGAGACAATCAGATAGGGTTGTTTTGGTCGGTTAACCCGGTAAAAGAAAGCAGCAATCATTTTATAGACCTGGTTTTGAACAAAGACTACGGAAGCTTTTATTGGCGTATATTCTTCAATAACGATGGCGTTATCCCTGGCTTGTTTGGTAACATTACATTTATGACCTGCCTCAAATATAAAGAGTCCCGGTTCACCACCTGTTATTTTATCATAGTAGTAAACCATTTCACTTTGTAATTTAAGATCGAGCAAAGCGCCATCTTTCAAATAAACATGATAGATGCCATCTTGGCGTTTACCAACGATAAAATTTTCATGTTCCAGTTTTTGAATTAGATGATCTTCTTGACGCATTGTTTAAATAATACTTACAAAGAATAGAAAAAAAAATAAATACCCCATGCAAACGGGTCAAAAATTGATACCCATATGAATAGATAAGTAGACACAATATTTATTATGCGACACTAACCAAAAGAAATCGAAGCGTTTAAAAATATAAATTTGTAAGCCAACCTTTAAAGAATCTTGCTGTCTAAAGAATAAAAATCAGTTTATGAAAAACACATTAAAATTATTATTGATGATTGTTGCT
>JACCDH010479257.1_pt1 | contig 14117 bp, 19 predicted proteins | sample 7442481 | NCBI WGS metagenome assembly JACCDH01 (sample SAMN15323433, study PRJNA562643) | freshwater metagenome | isolation source: river surface water | place: USA:Blue River Watershed | collected 2017-08-15
CAGAATCATTCATCAAAAAAACCAGCCCCAAAGAAATACTGGATTCCCTTTATGCATCCAGAGAAGACTTTTATCGCCCCCTATCAAAATACAAGTTGAAAAAAGCTGCTGCGTGGAGCGGTGCTGGTGGCCTGGGTATTGCTGTTATAGCGGCCTTTTGTTGATCAACGGAATTGTAAAAGAATCTTACAACTGCTTTTGTCACCAATAAAAGCTTTAAAAATGCTACAACTGGGTGAAATTGGCAAAAATATTGCAAGTCTTTAGCATAAAGCCAAGGGTAATAACACCTCTTATTTATAAAAAGCAATTAAAACAACCATTACCCTCCAAGCGATTAATCTTCATATATTCTGAAACTCATTTTTGCTACATTTTTTAAAGAAATGTTCTTTTATGAGGCTAGCAAATGATGCACAGGAACTAGTGCCGCAAATAATTAACAGTCTTACTCCAAAACTACTATTAATAAGCTCTAGAATGTGTAAAAATTTTACAAAAAAATAACCTTAAATGCCCTAAGCGCCTTTTATGCCAACTAAAAATCAGACCGCAGTCGAATTAGAACCAATCAACATCTTGGTCTTAAAGAAACTACGGGTCATCATACAGGCAGCCCACAATCACTCCGACAGCATTCGAAAAAAATGTGGTGTAGGTGGCACACAATTGTGGTTACTTCAAGAAATCAGCGACTCCCCAGGAATTCGAGTAGGAGTTTTAGCAAAAAAAGTTTCGCTAAAATCTACTACCGTGAGCAATTTAATTGATGATCTAGAGGTTCAACTATTAATTAATAAAAAAAGAGCGGCGAATGATCAACGCGTTGTTCTCTTAGAGCTCACAGAAAAAGGAGCTCAATTATTAAAAACTGCCCCTAAGCCAACCAAAGGGCTGCTACCCCACTCTTTAGAGTGCATGAAAAAAAGTGAACTGACTAAATTAGCAAACTCTTTAGACCTACTTATCAATTCAATCAGTCATTACGACGAAAAGCATGGATCTACACCACTTCCGTTTAACGTGTAACTGTTTTCATCCAAACCTCACAAGAACGTTGCACAACAGAAGAGAGATTTTCAGTTTCCTCAAACTGTTCAAGAATCCAATCTGCATCACTATTTTCATTTGAAACAATTTGGGCTATTTCACTTAGCTGCGCCTCAAGACCCAACTCCCGAGCATCATGACTGAGCATCGCAATGCAATTAAGAATATCGTCTTTGATTCTTACTTGCTCATATTCAACATTAGATTTGATTAAAAAACCATTAAGACCATATCGAGAGGCTTGAAATTTATTGTAGTTATAAGTCAATGAAATTTTCTTAATAGGCAATACTTGCAAACTTCTTTTGAAAAAATATGAGGCCAATAACTGTGCGTACGCAGTAATCAATACGGCGCGATGAATTGTCAAAGGAGTATCACATACCCTGATTTCTACGGTACCAAATTCTGGCTTTGGTCTTATATCCCAATAAAAATCCTTCATACTTTTAACAACGCCTAACTGCTGCATCTCAGAAAAGTACAAATTAAATTCATCCCAATTGTTTATATTGGTCATGACTCCACTCATGGGAAATGCACTGATACTATTTAAGCGTGCAGATTTAAAACTTGTATCAACACCTTGATAAAAAGGTGATGACGCTGACAACGCAACAAAGTGAGGTATGTACTGCGTTAAAAAATTGGCTAAGCCAATAGCCAAATTACCATTGATACAACCTATATGTATATGCTGTCCGTAAACGGTGAATTGCTTAATCAAATACCCATAAATCTCTGAAACCAGAACATATCTATCAGCTGGGTAAATTTTCCTATCAGACCAATGCTGGAATGGATGAGTCCCACCACCACACAATCCTAGATTTAATTTATCTGCAACTTCCACCAAGAGTCCATGAATCTGATTCAATTCTTCTTCAAGAGTATTCACATTCCGGTGAACTCTTGTAGCGATCTCCAACATACTTTCGGTGACCTCTGGCTTGATGTCAAAGTTATGGCTTCCCCTTGAAACCAAAGTCAAAATATCTTGTGACCCCTTTGTTAAGTCAAAATTTCTCTTATTAACAATTTGTAGCTCTAATTCAACGCCCAAGGTCAGGGCTTCGGATTCTTTAAACTCAAGCACGTTGCTCCCCCTCCCCTGATTTAATAAGAGCCCACTTAATCAACAATGGCCCCACAAACTCCATAAATAAGACAACTATCACAAGCAAACCATTCAGCTTCAAACTTAATTCCGGATAAAAACTTCCTACGTCATGCAACATTAGAATTGCAATACCTGAAAGCGGAGACAAGCTCACCCCCAGCAATATCACTTTTTTAAAGTTGATATTTAAATACCGGTAGAAGAGCACCCCCCATAAATACGGAATCGCTAAACGCATTGCAATCACTCCACCAGCAATTCCAATCAAGTTCACGTTAATTGCAAAAATATCAATATTGATACCCGCAAAAATGAAAATTAATATGTAAGCTAAGGTTGAAAAAATTCCTAAATCGTCCTTATGCAAATTAGGTTTATAGGTGTGGATGTTCACAAACAAGCCGAAACAAAGTAGGCATGTGAGCACTGACATTTTGAATAGCCCAGACAAAATAATCACCATAGTCAAGGCGGTCATAATGATCAAGTGCTGGTTGTCAGTGTCTGGCTTGATGTAATTGCTCACCTTGTTAATTAAGATTGCCAGTAGCCATCCAATTAATATGGATCCTATAATTTTCTGAAGAGGTTCTACGAATAAGCCAGCCATCATATTTGTTTGCTCAAAGTGAACCAATGAGAGGGCCGCAGAGTACAACAAATATGCAATCACATTACCTAAAGCAACCAAGCTAATAAGGTGTTCGGTGAGCTGACCTTCTGCCTTATTTTCTTTGATTGTTTGCAATATGACTGCTGGTGAAGTACTCATCACAATAGCACTAACCATCCACGCAATCAGTGGCGCCACATCGAAGATTAATAAATAGATCAATTGCAGAAAAAAAAGTGCGGCCATCAACATCAGATAACTCAGTAACACTTTTTTTTGCTGCCACACCCAGTTCAAATTAATTCTGCGACCCAACTCATAAAAGACAATACCAATCAAAATATCAATGGTGGGTGCCAGTTCAAGAGATATATTTTTATTGAAGATGCCTAGTCCTGATGGACCAATCAGCAAACCAGCCAATAGATACCCAATTATTTTTGGCAACCCGAACCGATTTTTTAACAACTGAGTTCCAAAGAGAGTGATTAAAACAATCAATAAAACTAGGAAAAGCCGGATTAAAGGATTTGAAAATTCGTAAATCATTGTCTCTTTCTTGCACCGCAATATATTTGTTCAAATAATATTTTGACAAATTAGTTTTATGAAAACATAATAGCATTGCAAGTGATTAGGTGATTTCAGTTGATCATCAACTGTTGATGACATGCCGAAAGGCATGTCTTTTTTTGGATTTATTCACACTATGTCAGAGTCAAAAATGCAAATCTTCATCATTTTGATTGGATTTTCTTTTGTAATTTTTTCTTTTTTTCTCATTTTTGACAATCAAGAATCAGAAAAAACACCTAATAGTCATCTTGAATGCATTTCACAGGCAAAGGTATTAACAGCTAAACGATCAGCGCAAATTTGTTCAGCGAGATACAAAGAAAAGTTGTCTTGTTATTTAAAGGGTTCAATACAAAAGTGTGAGGCAATCTTTCCCCAAACATTTATTAGCGGATGCACCTTACCCGATGACATCATTGCTAGAGAAAGAAGCTATTACATGACTCAAATGAAAGTGTGCAATGAAAATTTCAATGACTAGAATTTTCACTTTCTTTCTTGCCTGGCTGCTTCTAAACCCTACAGCTGGTTATACACGAGCAAATGATGAATTTAAATTCAAATCAAACGTTGCTTACATCATTGATGCCGATACCCAAGAAGTTTTACATGATAAGAACAGTTCGATTCAGGTGCCTATTGCTTCCATCACAAAACTAATGGCCGCAATTGTTGTGCTTGATAAGGAACAAGATCTTGATGAAAAGATAACCATCACAAAGTCAGACATCGCTTGGAAATCGAGGGCTAAGTCTAAATTAGCAGTTGGTACAAAGATTCAGAGAAAAGAGGCTCTTCTACTTGGCTTAATGTCTTCTGAAAACAGGTCAATGAATGCATTAGCAAGGACATTTCCAGGGGGACATGCAGAATTCATTAAAGCAATGAATGAAAAATCTCTTTCACTAGGAATGAATGACACTCACTTTGTTGACCCAACTGGCGTTTATTCACAAAATGTATCTTCCGCAAAAGATTTATTTCTTTTAATGAATGAATCGCTCAAATACCCTCTCATTAAAGAATATTCAACGACCAGCAACTATGAAATCACACAAACCAAAAAAAGACAGCAGAATTTTGTAAACACTAATCCAATTGTTAGAGCAGACTCCATGGATATTTTGTTACAAAAAACTGGATACATCACAGCTGCTGGTAGATGTTTGATTGTTCAAGCAAAAATTCAAGGTAGAAATATCGCAATGATATTCCTCAATTCAAAAGGCAAAAACACACGCTTTATGGATGCAAAAATAGCTCAAAAAAGCGTTGAAAAGCTTTTGTCCCACCAATTTTAAGTCCCTTGGCATTGAGAATCCGCCTTGCCTAGGTGAAATTATCAAAATAAGCTATACTTTTGGTCTTTGGCGAATTAGCTCAGCCGGTTAGAGCGACGGAATCATAATCCGCAGGTCCGGGGTTCGAATCCCTGATTCGCCACCAGTTTTTATGTTATAAATCAACGACTTAGAGCCAAAAACTCTAAGTCGTTTTTCTTTATATTCCTACTGTACACCCACTGTACACCAATTGTGCTTTTTTTGAGATGGTTGTAAGCTACTGACTTATAACGATTTTTATACAAGTATTACTTAAGTAATGCTTGTAAAACAACAATGACAGCACGCAAAGACACAACACACGTATTAATTGAAAGAGAGCTATTGCTTGCGCAACGTCCGCGTAGCACTGTGTGGCAGTGTCGTTATTGCATAGACGGTATGTGGCAACACGTGACAACGGGTGAGCGTGATTTAAAGCTTGCGAAAAAACGTGCACACGAAATGTTAGTAGAAGCAAAGCTACGTAAAAAAATGCAAGTGGCACCAATCACACGCAGATTTAGAGATGTAGCTAAGCACACTCTTAAGCGAATGGAAAAAGAAACAGCAAGTGGAAATGGCAAAGCGAGTTATAGAGACTACACACTTGCAATAAACAAATATCTCATTCCAATATTAGGCAGTCATCACATAGATAACATTGACTATCAAACATTACAAAAGTTAGATGACGAGCGACGAAAGAAAATGGGCAAAGAGCCCACACGTAGCACACTACTCACACACAATGCCGCATTGAATTTAGTTTTTGATGAGGCTGTGTATAGAGGCTATATGGTTGAAAGCAGTCGCCCTAAATTACAAACTAAGGGCAAGAAAAGTGAGCGACGTGTTGAATTTAGCGTAGATGAAGTACGAGCAATACGAGCAAATTTTGATGCGTGGATAGAGCGTGCACGTTCAGATGCAAAACCAGTCCGTCAATTACTAAAAGATTACGTAGAAGTTTTATTAGACACAGGCGCAAGACCGGGTAAAGAATTATTAGAACTGCGTTGGGTACAAGTAGAAATCAAAATGTATCCAACAATTAAAAAGACTGGCGAAATCATTAAGGGTAATGAGTACGACAGTGAAGAAGAAGATGAAGTAACGATTAATAGCAATAAGACAGCTATCTTAAAAATTCGGAATGGTAAAACGGGTGCACGTACAGCAATTGGTAGACTGCCTACTGTTAAAGCACTTAATCGTATTGCGCAACGTAACTACTCAAAGACAGCCGATGAGCTGATTGAAGATGGCAGTAACGACTTGATATTTAAGTTTAAAGAATGGTTAAGCAAAGAAGAGCTCGCAGCGAAAAAGCGAGCGCGAATGATTACACCCACAAGCTTTGTCAAACTCTTTAACACTTACTTAGACGAGCACAATCTATTAACAGACCCTATAACAACTAAGAAGCGACAGTTTTATAGTCTGCGACACACTTACGCAACGTTAGCGTTAACTAATGACAGAGTACCAATACACACACTAGCTAAGCAAATGGGTACAAGTGTGGGGATGATTGAAAAGCACTATAGTCACTTAGAACCAGTTAAAGCAGTGCATCAGCTACGAGGTGAGGAAACACGATTATTGATAGATGCTGTGGGTACGGTGGATGACAAGTATGCTTTTGATGTGACTAAAGCAAAAAGTTCACGCAAACCTAAATCTAAAACTAAGTGACCATTTAAAAAGGACCTCACATAACCAATCTATCAAACTCATTAAAAAATTTTAATTGCTTAAAACCTTGCGATTTTGACGTTTTTTAAGAGTTATTAGTTATGCAATGTGTCTTAGATACAATCACTAAAGTAAAACAAAAGACAAGTTCCTAATGAGGTCAATATGTCAATATTAGTCATCATCCTGTTATTGTTAGCAGGATTTATCACTTACAAGTTCCTAAAATTCTATAATTTTAAAAAAAGAATAACCAATCAATTAATAGATGAAGGATTTGAGAAAAGCGAAGCTACACAAATTTATAATTTGGAATATAACCAAATTGGAAAAATGCACCATAGTGGCTATTCAGATTTTTATATTGTTGTCTCTCTTCGAAAAACCTATAAGCCAGAAATAATAGATGCGGATTGGCGAGAAGAAAAATATCAACAAGAAGCAAATAGAAAAATGTTCGGATAATTAATTAAAAATTTAACTATAGTTAAAAATCAAGTAGGGTTGGGAAAAAGTAGTTAAGCGTGAATTTTTTGTACGCTTAGTTTTTGCAGTTGCTGATTAGCTCGCTGCTTCTTTTGATTGTCACGCTCTCGCTTCAGTACCATACGTGCATTATCAGCGTTACGCTTAAGCGCAGCGATACGTGCTTGTTGTGGTGTTAAGGGTTTAAGTGGTTTAAATTCAAAAAAGCGCATAGAATATTTATATCGTTTATATGGGGTACGTATGCTGAAAAATATTTTTTTATCAATGAGCCTCTCATTACTTACCATAAATGCATTTGCACAATCAAATTTAGAGAATATCTCTAACCTACAACTATGTATTGATTTTATTAATTCACCCGCTTCACAAAATGACCAAGTTCAATCTGAAAGAGCTAACGAACTAAGTAAGCGAAATGAAAATTGTCAGCAGTATGTTGAATTGGCTAAAGCAAGAAAAACAAACATAGTGCCCGAAAGAAGTTTTTTAGAAAAGTTAGCTGATGGATTAAGTGGTGCGGGCGCAGGTTCGCCAACTACCAATCCTTCCTCTCGTACTGTGTGCAGGCAAATGGGACGTGATTTAGTTTGCGATACAAGATGAGTGGTGCTTTAAAACACCACCCATATATTACTTACCAAACGCTTTACGTGTAGCTGAGCTTACTTCTGTAATGGCATCATCTAATTCGCCATCTATCACAGCCTGCTTAAGCGACTTAAGCGTATTAACGAGCTCTTCACCATTAGTACACTCAATCGCATTCGCTCCTTTTTTATTAAGTGGTAACGTCTTTGCGCCATAACGCACACCTAAATTTATTTTGCCGTTATCGCCAACCCAAAACCATTCTTTAACTCGCTTAACTGTTTCAACAGTCATACGCTCGCCTGTTTGCTTGTTTGTGTAGGTCTTCAAACGTTTAGGCGCATATGTCTGTCCGTTGCGCTGTGCTTCACATAATTCAATCTGCTCGTGTAGCTTAGCAATCAGCTTATTGCGTCTATGCACGATTGGTGAAGCTGTTAAGTGCTTCTTTGCAGTTACAAGCTTTAATCTGCTTAATGTCATTTCAAACTCCGTTGTTGTTAGTGGACTTAACACATTATTATCAAAGCAAGCCAATTCCTACCGATATTTGCCACACACAACTTATTGAAATATATGGATAGATAAGAAATTTATTGGTTTTATTTGATTCAGCTAAATAGTTGTATGAAAGTTAGCGCAGAAACAATCAGAGACTTCTTACACAAACAAGATAGGCACATCACACACTACTTAGTAGCACACAGCAATTATTTTGCATATCACAAGCAAGCTAAAGACATAGAGGCAATGACTTTTAATTTGCGCAAAGATTTAAGGCACGCACGTAACTGTTTTAACAAAGAGCTTTATGGAAATGGCGCACGTAGAAAACCACTATTACTACAACCTCTACTTATTCCCACAATTGAAGGCACTAAAGAAATTACAAATCCTAAAATCTCAATTCACTACAACATCTATTTAGGCAATCTACCCACATCCTTAGACACAGAAGATATAAAAGCACTATGGTGTTACTGTTGGCACGTTAAGGCAAATCAATCAAATAATATTTTCATTACAGAACCAATAGCTAACACTCAGTCTCATTTAATCAATTACGGCACTAAAGAGGCACAGTTTGGCAACATAGATTGTTGGGATTTTGAAAACACTCAAATTCCTTACAGCGCACTGAACATTGACTGAAGTTGTGTTTGGTAAGTTGACTAAGCATCGGACACGATGCTTAGTTATATCAACACACTTATTAATTACTGAATGCTCATATTCTTATCTATTAATAATTAATTGAACTGCCAATGGTTATACAAAGTATAAAAATGTAATACACTAAATCAATAAAATTAATAAAGGCACATTGAACAAATGAAAAATTATTTCTTGTTAGCAAGTCTATTTCTGATTGGTTGCACATCTACACCAAAAAAATTAGATGTAATTGAGATTGCATCAACTCCAGCATCAATTGAAATATTCGTAATTAGTGACCACCGCAGCGGCTTTAGCACTGAATTCATTGGCGGTGCGCAAGCAAGCTACTCAGAGGCTTTTACGTATGCTCAAAATCATTGCAAGAAAAATAATCGCAATGCCGTAAAGATTAGTGATGGAACTTGCATCTCTAAACATCCGAATTTTTGGGCACCTACTGCATTAGGTAGCTGTGTAGTCTTTGAGTGCAAACAATAAGTAAATTCAGTTTATAAGCTGTATGTTTCCCACTGATTTATCAAAACAAGAGATTTACTCTTTCTATAAGCTCATCTACTCAAGTAACTTTACATTCTCTAAAAAAGTTACATTAATGACGCAGGCGCTTGGGATGGAAGAATGGAGTTGGAGAGTTGTTGGTATCAGCGAGAATGCTGTAGTTGAGATAGCAAACAATAACTTTAATAGACCGACTAATAAATTAGAACGTGACCATCAATCAAGTAGAGCAGGTACTTGCAGACAGATATTTGCTGAGACTCTATACAGCTTTGAGGATTGGTGGAATTTAGTTTGGGAAAACGATAAAACTCTTTTAGTTACAAAAGAAGAGCATAAGAAAAAGAACTTCAGCAAAATCTATGAGATAGATTTCTCTTTAGGTTACTTTAGGGATGCAGGCAAGATAAGTTATAAATTCACCAAATCTCGCGAGGGCGAATTTATCAAACAATTAATTCAAAAGCACTCTATTCAAATCAGACCTACAAGCACGTAAAACGCTACGCTGAATATCAATACAACTAAAACATTTAAAAACAGCGTATAGGGCTTATACGCAAGTCTTTCCTCAACTGTGGCACTTCAGCTACAGATTACTTAAATACAAATCAAAGCTTTTCTATAAATCCTTATATTTCGGCGGGATTCGCACGTAACCATTTGATTTATGGAAAGAATAAGTATTACTTAAGTAACGCCTAAAAGAGGTAGGAATTTTGAAAATAAGAAAACACAATAAAGACATAGCAAACATTACATATGAGGACGAAGCTATGTCAAAACAAGCAAAAACGCTTACAGCAGAAGAATTACGCAGAGTTTTAGATTACACAGCTACACGCAAGCACAGCGCACGAAATCGCGCTTTAGTGCTTACAAGTTTTTACAGTGGTTGTAGAGTAGGTGAAATCAGCAGTTTGCTTTATACAGACGTTGTAGACGCTGAGGGTAACGTGCGCAGCGAAGTAGTGCTACGTGCCGAAAATACAAAAACTAAAGAAGCTCGTACTGTATTTGTAAATGCAAAGCTTAAGAAAGAGCTACAAAGCTATATCAGCAGTTATAAGCCAACAAACCCAAATGCCAAACTTTTTTACAGTCAAAAATCTAAAAGTAATGGCTATAACGCTAATACGCTCACACAATTCTTCCACTATCTTTATAAGCGTGCGGGCATTTATGGTGCAAGCTCACACAGTGGACGTCGTACATTCATTACGAACTTAGCTAATAAGGGAATTAGTGTCAGATTGTTAGCAAGCTTAGCGGGACATAGAAACATCAGCACCACACAATGCTACATAGACGTTAACGATGATATGAAACGTAAAGCAGTTGAATTAGTTTAACCGCCACCTATACTGAAATCAAAAAAGAGGTCACTTTTAATCATATTATTTTCGATATCTAAAGGGACAATACGGTTACCTTCAATTTTGCACTTATATTTTTCTTCAAATTCAATTTTGTTTTGAGGATATTCACGTCTAATAAGCTTATATTTCCCTGTGTGCTCGTGCATCTCTCTAAAGTGTTTGACTGAGTTTGTTGTCCAATAAACGACACCTTCAATTAATCTTCTGTCTTCACCACTTGCAACTTCAAATTGATTTGCCACACGCTGATTATCAAAAATTACTATAGTGTTGAAAGCAATGCCATTTGGAATGTTAACTAATCTATTTTTATCTGGTATGAAAGTTGATAGCGGGAGATTTTTATAATCCTCGTTGTCAGTCACATCAACAATTTTTTGTTTTGGGGTAACCCAAACGCTGTGATAAAACCAAACCCATACACCCATTTCTAATAACATTGACCTTCGAGCTAAAAGCCAACCATTGACCATTTCACCACCATATTTGTCTACACGCTTTTGAACATTTATATGGCAATTATTGGAGGCACACAAAATTGATTTTCTATCAACATCTCGTTTTATTAAATAACAATCACTTTCACTAAAATTTTTTAGCCCATCAACAATATTTGGTGGCAACTTATCTGTATGCAAGCGAGCATCAAACATTTATTTTCTTCCTCTCATTTTCTTTTTTTCTTTAACTTGTTTTGCAAATTCATACTGGTCTTCGGCTAATGCTGCTTGCTGTCGATTCGCCCAATACTCATTATTTTTTTGTACCTCTGCATCACAGCTTGCTACTAAATTCTCCCAAACATCTTCAGCCCACTGGTGCTCTTCAGCATCGGTAATGTCAGCTTCATATTTTTCAACATCGCGAATGATATAGCGTGCAAGCTTATCAATGATTGTTATTTCCAAATCAATACTTGGCGGTATTAAGAAATTTAAATTGATATCCACATCTAATGCATCATTGCCTCTGCCAAATTTACGATAGGCATAACCTAACATCACACACAAGCCTAACTCTTTACCCAATAGTTGACGCTCAGCTGTATGCTCGATAGTCGTAAATTTGACAATGGGTTTTGTTTCACGTATCTCCAACATTCGTAATACAACTCTGCGAGCTCTATCCAATCGCTCTGCTGGTGTTTCAATTTCTTTTTTAATTGCTCTTTGCTCTTCAATTACACGTGTAAGCGTTTTACGCTCCAACCATTCTGCAAAATTATTTGTATCCACACTGTCATAGCGAGCACCCTCTAATGCTCTGCTGTAATCGTGTATTGTCTTAGTGGGAGTATTGGCGCCGAATACGTAGCGAATGATTAATGCAGAATCTGTTGTGTTGCTTTGTATTTTGAATCCTTGCTGATAGAGAGCGCCGCGTAAGTTTGCAAAGAAGTCATCGCTATGCTCACTGCGCAACACATTGTCATAAACCTCATACGCATCTTGCAATTGCTTATAAAGTATTTTGTGATACTGCTGATTTAAATCTCGCACTTTCTTTGCTGTTGTAGCTAATCTTTTAGCCCACACAGTAATAAAGCTTTCTTTTTCTAATTCTTGCGCTCGCCACTCAGCTACACGAGCCTCGTGTTCCTCGTTAAGTTGTATGGGCTTAGGTATGACTGCTGTTGTAGTCTTTTTGGGTTTAGCGACAATTGATTTACGCTTTACAGAATTGATTATCTGTTTAGCAGTCTTCTTTTTAGCAACTACTGTCTTTTTAGCTACAGTCTTTTGTTTGGAAGATTTAGTTTTATCGGTTGCCATATAAGCGTCAAAATGTATATGAAAATTAGTAATTGTTAGCTAAGATAGCATATGAAAATATTTTTTAACTTTTTATAGGATTGTAAAAATGACCGGCTACATTATTAGTGGACTGTTAATAGCAATTGGAATTTTTTTCTATATCCGTTATGCGCAAAAATACACTAAGCGTTTTGCACACGTTGGATTATGCGCAGCTCAAACTTATATTATGTTTGGCGATACAGCAGCTTTATGTGCTACACGTGCAGTTTCTGCTGCTATGTCAAAAAATGATAAAGATCAGTTGCTTAATTTCATTGCACAAATACCCGTTAAAGGTGATGGAACTGACGAGGAACTCGCATCACAACGTCGCTCACAATTGGTAATGCATATTAGATTGGATAAAAACGGCGTTGCTGAAAGTGTTGCCTTTAAAAAAGAACTTAAGCATTTAAGTGAAGATTGGTTGAGTGCAGTAATGAAGTGTGATTATGAAATTGCTGACAAACTATTTAAAGAAGCTTCTGCTAAAAATATTGTTAGCAACCTAATTTAATTTTATGACAACTTTCTTATTCATCCTCTTAATCATAGGTGCGCTTGTTTTTTATTACTACAAGAAAGCAAAGAATAAACAAGCTGAACTAAGAGCAAAGGCCAGAACTTACTATAGCGATATTCAAAATGCTATTTTTGTATGGGCAGGCGATAAGACTAATGAAGAAAAAATTACGCTTGCACTTGCCGCATTAGAAATTTATGACAATTGGTATAAAGAAGCCGAGTTTTTTCCAATCAACTACAAAAATTTATCAGCTGAGCGTTTTGAAATTGTGGATGAATGGAGAAAAATATTTGAAGAGAATAAAAAATTTAGAAATATACGCAATACAGACACAGCTAAATCAGTTATAGCTAATGAGTTTTCATACAATGTCGCAGAATTAAGAAAGCTACGACATCAGAAAAACTTATCTCATACTTAAATATCTACAAAGTGCTACTACAGCAATACTTGAATTTCATTAAGGGTATATATGGATAACGATAAACTTCAGCAGATTATTAACAATCAAAATGAAATAAAAGATAGTCTTAAAAAGATTACAAAAACTTCAGCGTACACATTTCAATTACTTGTTGTTGCTTTAATAATTGGAATATTGAGTTTGGTTTAGTAAATCTACAAAATATTTACAGCACTACAATTCACACTAAAGTGTTACTTAAGTAACACTTTTAAATGTAATAATAGAAGAGTGTCACTGGACACTTTACTGGACACCATAAAAATAGTGTTTTAAATCAATTACTTATAATTAATATATTTTATCATAATCCGCAGGTCCGGGGTTCGAATCCCTGATTCGCCACCAAATTCCCCCTCTCGCAGCATGAATCGATGATTGCGAGTCCGACTGAAAAGCCCCTAGGGCATTCAGTCCAAACCTGAAATTTCAACCTACATCGACACCGAGGCATTAAGACACTGGTATCTACCTAGTTCACATATGGATTTTGGGCGTTTTCAGTGGCTTACAATAGAGCCGTTATCGATTTGAATACTCAAGGCTTTTCATGAACCCAACGACCTTACAAATTATCGCGACAACACTTTTTGGTATTGCGGTGTTGCACACATTTTCATCCTCATTTTTTGAGCATTTAGCTCATAAGCAGCCAAATCACTCTGGCCTATGGCACTTACTTGGTGAAGTTGAAGCTGTTTTTGGTTTTTGGGCAATGATCTTGATTGTGTTCATGGCATTCGCCTCTGGGGGCTATCAGCCCTCCGTTGAATACTTAGAGAGCAGAAACTACACAGAACCTTTGTTTGTATTTGCCATC
>JACCDH011045722.1_pt1 | contig 14117 bp, 10 predicted proteins | sample 7442481 | NCBI WGS metagenome assembly JACCDH01 (sample SAMN15323433, study PRJNA562643) | freshwater metagenome | isolation source: river surface water | place: USA:Blue River Watershed | collected 2017-08-15
GAGCTGTGGCGATTCGACTAGAAAGCCGAAACCGCCGCTGGCTAGCAACGGCGGTTTCGATTCTCTAAAGCGAAAGTTATGAACGCTTGAAGAATGAAGAGCCTTGGCCACCCTGTTCAGGCTTTTGCTGGGCAGGGTTGGCTGGCGCTTGACGCTGTTGCGGTTTTTGTTCCTGAACCGGCTGACCCTCGGCATCTAGTACCTCGGTCTGGCCATCTTCACCAGGCGCTGAATAGGTAAGCTCGTCGTCTTGAGTTTCGTCGACTGGCTGCACCTGAACATCCAAGTTGAACAGATAGGCAACGGTTTCTTCGCGAATCGAGCCCATCATCTGCTGGAACATGGTGTAGCCCTCGCGTTGGTATTCAACCAGCGGGTCACGCTGCGCCATGGCACGAAGACCGATTCCCTCTTTGAGGTAATCCATCTCGTATAGGTGATCGCGCCACTTGCGGTCGATAACCGACAGAACAACACGGCGCTCTAGCTCGCGCATAGCAACTTCGCCGATCTGCTCTTCGCGCTTGCGGTAGGCAAGGGTTGCGTCAGAAAGAATTTCTTCGACGAGCCATCTCTTGGTGAGCTTGGCACGGCTACCGGCTTCTTCTAGAACTTCTTCAATCGAGAGCGAAATCGGGTAGATGTTTGCCAAATCGACCCAAAGGGCTTCCAGATTCCAGTTGCCCGATTGCTCAACGATGTGAACATCGACCACATCTGAGATGACCTGTTCAAGGAACGCCGCAACACGGTCAGCGATTTCATCGCCGGCCAGAATGTGCTTGCGGTCAGCATAGATAGCCTCACGCTGACGGTTCAGAACGTCGTCGTACTTTAGAACGTTCTTGCGAATCTCGGCGTTGCGACCTTCGACCTGCGATTGAGCGCTGGCGATTGCACGGCTGACCAGTTTCGACTCAATTGCGGTGTCGTCCGGCACATTCGGGTTGTTCATCATCGCGGCTGCTGCGTTGCTGTTGAACAGGCGCATCAGATCGTCGGTGAGCGATAGGTAGAAGCGAGATTCACCCTTGTCACCCTGACGACCTGCACGACCACGAAGCTGGTTGTCGATGCGACGTGACTCGTGACGCTCGGTTCCTAGAACATAAAGGCCACCGGCGTCGAGAACCTTATCGGCTTCGAGAGCGACCTGCTCCTTGATTTTGGTGAACTCGGCGTCCCAGGCCTCTTGGTACTGCTCTGGGCTTTCTTCGGCGTTGAGTCCGCGCTTTGCTAGAGCATCGACAGTTAGGAACTCGGCGTTACCACCGAGCATGATGTCGGTACCGCGACCTGCCATGTTGGTGGCAACCGTGACGGCCCCGAGGCGACCAGCCTGGGCAACAATCGACGCTTCGCGCGCGTGGTTCTTGGCATTCAAAACCTCGTGGCGAACTCCGCGCTTGGCCAGAAGCTTGCTGAGGTATTCGCTCTTTTCGACCGAAGTGGTTCCAACCAGAATTGGCTGACCGTTTGCGTGACGTGCAGCGATGTCTTCGACCACCATTGCGAACTTGATTTCTTCGTTCTTGTAGATGAGGTCTGACTGGTCGATGCGAATCATCGGGCGGTTGGTCGGAATCGGAACAACGCCGAGCTTGTAGGTGCTCATGAACTCGGCCGCTTCGGTCTCGGCGGTACCGGTCATACCGGCGAGCTTTGAATAAAGGCGGAAGTAGTTCTGCAGAGTAACGGTGGCTAGAGTCTGGTTTTCGGCCTTGACCTCGACGCCCTCTTTGGCTTCGATTGCCTGGTGAATACCTTCGTTGTAGCGGCGACCAGGCAGAATGCGGCCGGTGTGCTCGTCAACAATCAAGACTTCGCCGTTCATCACGACGTAGTCTTTATCGCGCTTGAACAGGGCCTTGGCGCGAATCGAGTTGTTCAAGAATGAGATCAGCGGAGTGTTGGCCGACTCATAAAGGTTCGAGATGCCTAGGTAGTCTTCTACCTTCTCGATTCCAGCCTCTAGCAGACCGATGGTGCGCTTTTTCTCGTCAACCTCGTAGTCGATGACCGGTTGAAGGGTTTCGGCGATCTTTGAGAACTCGGCGAACCAACGGTTGGCATCACCGGATGCAGGACCCGAGATGATGAGAGGGGTTCGTGCCTCATCGATAAGAATCGAGTCGACCTCGTCGACGATGGCGAAGAAGTGACCGCGCTGAACGAGGTCGCTTGACTGCCAAGTCATGTTGTCGCGAAGGTAGTCGAAGCCGAATTCATTGTTGGTGCCATATGTGATGTCGGCTAGGTACTCGTCACGGCGCTGAGCGGGCGTCTGGCCGCCGAGGATGCAACCCGTAGTCATGCCGAGAGCACGGAACACGCGAGACATGAGATCGCTCTGATACTGAGCCAAGAAGTCGTTCACAGTCACCACGTGAACACCGCGGCCAGCAATGGCGTTTAGGTAGGCCGGAAGGGTAGCAACCAGGGTCTTACCTTCACCGGTCTTCATCTCAGCGATGTTGCCGAGGTGAAGCGCAGCACCACCCATGATTTGAACGTCGTAAGGTCGCATACCTAGGGTTCGGTGAGCTGCTTCACGAACAGCGGCAAATGCTTCAGGGAGCAGGTCGTCTAGACTCTCGCCAGCTGAGTAGCGCTCGCGCAAAATGGCGGTTTCGTTCTTGAGATCTTCGTCGCTGAGTGCCTTGAACGAATCTTCGAGGGCATTGACGGCAGCGGTGTAGTTGCGCAAACGGTTGAGCACTCGGCCTTCGCCTGCGCGCAGCAACTTGTTGATGATTGATGCCAAAGTAGTGCTCCAAACCTTAATTTGTGGCTTGACTCAATCTTAGACGCGGGTAAAGGTGCACGAATCTAGAACAAAAACCAGCGTTATGCCATGCGAGAAATCGCCGCTTCTAACTGGCCAGCTTCTCGAGTTCAATGAGCAGGCCAACATCGGCTGGTTGAACGTCTAAGCCCTTGAAATCATTGGCGCTGAGTTCGGCTGTGCCCGGTTGAGCATGCCTTCCACGGTGCACTTTGCGCTTGTCAGCGGCTCGTCGCAACTGCTCCAAGAGCCTGCCAAATGCCGCGTCAAATGCGGAGAACTTGTCTGGGGCGTGGGCGTGGGCGCGAAGAACTTGACCGCCCGAGTGTGTGGTCAATTCGACCTCGTCTTCTGGGCCAGCTGTTCGTGAGTGATCGTGTCGAGTGACCTTGATAATCAAATCGGCTTCTTGGTGAACGTAATGCTCTATTTTGGGGGCACGATCGGCCACATAATCATGAAAACGGCTGGAGATTTCGAGGTTGTGAGCGGAAATTTGAATTTTCATTTGTTTCCTCCATCGATCAGCGTTGATTGCCTGGTGATGAAAATGTACGCCCGTTTTTGATTTTCTGCATTCAAATTTCGCGAATTACTGAATTTCTTTTTTAGTGTGGGCGAGGGTTACGAACCCGAGCACCTGGCCGCCGGCTTCGGCGACGGCCCGATGAGCTTCGATGATGGTCGCTCCGGTCGTTGTGACATCGTCGATGATCACCAACCCACCTTGATCCTGCGGCTCGAAACTCATGCTGCCATGCAGGTTTGCAAACCTCTGCTCGGCGCCAAGGTCACGCTGGTCGGCAGTTTCGCGAACGAGCTTGAGCGCGCGACTAACGGGAAGCCCGCTATGCCTAGACACCCGAGCCGCGAGCATTGACCCGAGATTCACTCCGCGGCGTCGAACAGAGGCACTCGAAGAGGGAACGGGTAACAAAGCAACCGGCGACAAATCGGCATAACGCTCGGCAACCACGCGACCCATCGCCTCACCTATTGGTGCGAGCAGAGAAGTCTGACCGTGATCTTTGATAGCCGTGATTAGCGCTGCCGCTGAGCCATCGAACGCCGTAAGGGCGACGCCGCTCAGGCCGGGCAACTGCAGTTCGAGCGGTGCTGCGCGCTCGTGCATCCACTCGGGTTTGCAACCGGTGCAGATTTGCGCACCTAGTTTTCGGCAAGAGACACAAGAGGTCGGCAAGACTAAATCAACAAATTCGGCTAAGCGCATGAGCACAGCCTGAACGAAGTGCAAGAGCCGCAGCGGGCCGGCCGCGAAATTGTGAAGAACTTTGAAGCGGAGTGCTAGTGCCCTGCGAAGTGCATGGTTCGCACCGACAACTGAACTTCACTCCAAACCGAGCTTCGCGATTGAAGCAGAGTGCCGTCGTCTTTCAAGACAAACAAGAACGGTCCGTTTAGGTTTGCAACAATTTGTCTAGCGCCGGGCACGGCGGTGTAAACCCTCGTGGTTCCGCCGATGGTCATAACCGTTGGGCGCACAGCACCGCTCGAATCACTGACAAGTGCCGCAATGTGCCCAGCATCAGCCCAGCTCATAGCAAACGCTTCGCCGAAAGTGTTCACCAGAGGAACGCCGTTGCCGAGTTTGTAAGGCAACCCAGCATTGTCACGAAGAATCGGGTACAGCCAGATTCCAGTTTTGTCACCGGTGTGCAGCGCTGCGATTCGAGCGCCGTCAGGGCTAACACCAAAAACAGTGGTCGCCGAGCCCGCCAAGACGGCAGTATCGATGCGCTTGGCGTTACCGAATGCATCAAAAACTCGCCAGGTTGACGACTGGGCAGAACCCACCGACCACATGAAACCACGGTTGTCCCAAGAGGGTGCCAATAGGCCAGAACGAGGGTCAACCAGAGTTGGTGACTTGTCGATCGCGAGCAAGTTCACCTGATAAAGCCCAAGTTCGGTGACGAATCCGAGCTTCTTCGAGGTCGCGTCAAGCGCGAACTCTCGAGCACCACTCAGCAGCGAAGAGCTCGAAGAAGGCGTGTAGATTGCGCTGGTTTTGCCGCTTTGGAACAACCCATCCGAATCGAGAGTCACCGGTGCGGATGCGTATACCTGAGGCATCGGCACCTGAATCTCATCGATACCGAGGTCGTTTCGGTTTACCGTGATTCGCACGCGCTCCACCGATGGAATCTGTAGCAGCGTCGCTTTCACCTGAGCTTGGATGTGCCGCAGAGCCTGCGTATCAGCACCAAGCAATTCATCGCTGAAATCGACGTTTGCCACACCTTCGGTGATGGTCACCGAATTCAGTGAGAGCTTGGTGCCTGGTGGAAAGTCCCAAGCCAGCGCGTCGCGCATCCAAGGTCTAGGTCCATTCAGCAACGCCTGCATGAGCTCGGTTGCGGTTGAAGTTCGCGAAGGGAACCAGCGAATGTCTGGCACCAGCGAGTGGTGGTTCGAGTCGTAGAAGTAGACCTGATAAGGCTTGAACAAAACCGAGAAGTTTGGCGAGATGAGAACAGTGAGGTTTGGTGCCTTAGAGATGCGCCACTCTCCCGATTCCTGCACTAGCTCGAAATCTAGGTAGCGCTTAACTTCGCCCGATTTGGCATCGTAAACACCGTTGGCATCGATGGTGGCACTCACCTGCAGCTCAACGCGAGCATTTGATTCATCAATCAGGTCAAAAACCGTGGAACCCTGTTGAACCAGCACTTCATCAGATGCCGACCACTCTGACTTGAAATTATTTGCAAGGTAACTTCTGGCCACTTCATAGTCGTTCTGTGGACCGTTTCCGGCGCTTAAGAAACCGGTAACGATTTGCTGTTGCGAATCTCCGGGGCTTGGCGGTGAAGGGCTGTAGTAAAGATAGTCGTCGGTGGATTCGATTTGAACATTAGGGCCAACTCCGATTGCTCCCGAACGCGGAAGCTGAGCGCATCCGGTCAAAAACGCTGCGATGGCGGCCAGGGCGATGATTTTTCTTATCAACTGGCATCATCTTTCTTTGCGGCGGCCTTCTTTGTGGTTAGCGGAAGCGGCGACTGGGTGAAGAGAACTCCCTGGGTTCGCGGCAAGGTCAGCCTAAAGGTTGACCCCTCGCCTGGCTTAGATGTGGCTTGCAGCCAGCCGTTGTGAATGTTGGTATCTTCGGTGGCGATCGATAGACCCAGACCCGTGCCGCCCACCGTGCGCTTGCGAGAGGGGTCGGCTCGCCAGAATCGATCAAACACGCGATCAAGTTCGGTGCGGTTCATGCCAACGCCGTGATCGGTCACCGTTACCGCGACAGCAGTTTCGCTAGCGCCAACGCGAACCTCAATCGGTTTACCCTCACCATGCTCGATGGCGTTGGATAGAAGATTTCGAAGCACACGTTCAATTCTTCGCGCGTCTAGCTCGGCGTTGACCGCACCAGAAGGAATGTCGACTACCAGATCGCAAGAGCGCGACGAGGCTAGCGGCTCGATGTGGGCCAGGGCCATGCCGACAACTCCGTTGAGGTCGGTCGTTTCGAACTCAGCTGTGACCGCGCCGGCGTCGTAACGTGAAATCTCGAGCAGGTCGCTGAGCAGTGCGTCGAATCTGGTTAGTTGGCTCTGCAGAGTGTCAAGTGAACGCAGGGCATTTGGCGGAAGTTCTTCGCGCTGCTGGTCGAGAATGGCAACCGAAAGTTTGATGGTGGTGAGCGGGGTGCGAAGTTCGTGCGAAACATCAGAAACGAATCGCTGCTGCATCTTCGAGAGCTTGTTCAAGGCACCGATTTGCGACTGCAAGCTTGAAGCCATCGAGTTGAACGACTTGGCCAAGTTGGCGATGCTGTCTTCGCCCTTTTCGGTGAGACGTCGATCGAGCGCACCAGCCGCTAGCTCCTCGGCAGCGCTTGCCGCTACTCGAATAGGGTTCACAACTCGGGTCGACACGTAATAAGCAACAGCACCGATAAGCAAAATCAAAATGACTCCACCGAAAACCAGAGTGCTCTGCACAAAATCAAGAGTTTGTTGTGCGCTCACCAAGTCATAGACCAGATACAGCTCGTATTTTCCGGCCGAAGGAATATCGATTTGCGAGCCAACCACCACGGCAGGGTGCTCACCGTTGACCACTGGAAGCGAAATCGACTGATAGACAACCTTGCCGGGTGTGTTGCGAACTGTGGCACGCAGCCCTTCGGGAATCACCGCGGTGTCAAGGTCGAGCGAGATTGGGCTCTGTAAAACCACGGATGCTTGTTGCCCAGGTGCTCGCAGCAGTGCGACTCGTCGCGGCTCTGAGGTAGTACTCGACTCTAGGTTCGGCACGATCGAGTTCATGATCGATTGCAAACCAATTTCGTCGGTTGCATTTGCCGACGAGAAAATATTTTGAACTTCGCTGGCTGAGCGGGCTGAATCTTTGACTACCTGGTCAAGCCTGGTTGCGAACAAACCGCTACCGATTGAGTACGAAAGAAAGCCGCCCACGGCCACCAGCGCAACACCACTGAGAATTACGGTGGTGGCGGTATAGCGAGCCTGCAGCGATTTCTTGAAATACGAGATCACCGCTTGTGCGATGCCTCGAAGGTTCAAGAAGTTGCGCCCGCCTTGTAGCCGACTCCGCGCTCGGTGACCACAATCTTTGGATCTTCGGGGTCATCTTCGATCTTCGAACGCAGGCGCTGAACGTGCACGTTAACCAAACGGGTGTCGGCCTTGTACTGGTAACCCCAAACCTTTTCGAGCAACATTTCGCGAGAGAAAACCTGCTTTGGCATTTCTGCAAGAGTCTGAAGCAAGCTGAACTCAAGCGGAGTGAGCGAAATTCGCTCACCGTCGCGACGAACCTCGTGACCGGCTACGTCGATGACCAGTGGGCCGATGCGAAGTTCGGTCACTCCCTCAGGTGCCGATACTGTGCGAAAGCGAGCCTTGATTCGGGCAAGAATCTTGTCTGTGTCATAAGGCTTGGTGATGTAGTCGTCAGCACCCGCGTAAAGACCCTTGAGCTCATCCTCTTTATCGGTCAAAGCGGTGAGCATGAAAATGGGCACGCCAGAGGTTTCACGAATCTTTTCGCACACTTCGATGCCATTCGGCTCTGGAATCATGACGTCGAGCATGATCAGGTCTGGCTTGTAATTCTCGAATTCGCGCAGAGCCGAGGTGCCGTCAAAGACACCTAAGGTGTCATAACCAGCATTGCCAAGAAAAATGCACAGCGATTCATTCATAAAGTGGTCGTCTTCGACAACCAGAATCTTTTTTCTATCGGTCATGGGTTCTCTTTGCCTAGTACCTGTAGTGGTCTACCTTGAATGGCCCGTTGACCGAGACTCCAATGTAGCGGGCCTGATCGTTGGTCAGCTCGGTGAGTTCAACACCTAGTGCGGCTAGATGAAGCTTGGCTACCTTTTCGTCGAGCGACTTTGGTAGAACGTAAACGCCTACCGGGTAGTTTTCGGTTTTGGTGAAGAGCTCGATCTGGGCAAGCACCTGGTTGCTGAATGAGTTGCTCATCACAAAACTCGGATGACCGGTTGCGTTGCCGAGGTTCATCAGACGGCCTTCGCTCAAGATCAGCACAGAGCGACCGTTTTGCATGCGCCATTCGTGAACCTGAGGCTTGATCTCAACCTTTTGAACACCTTGGATGCGCGAGATGCCGGCCATGTCTATCTCATCGTCGAAGTGACCGATGTTGGCAATGATGGCCAGGTGCTTCATGCGCTCTAGGTGTTCTGGCTTGATGATGCCCATGTTGCCAGTTGCAGTGATAAAGATGTCTACGGTTTCGATAATCGATTCGAGCTTGGCAACCTGGTAGCCGTCCATGGCTGCCTGAAGCGCGCAGATTGGGTCTACCTCGCTGATGATTACGCGGGCACCCTGACCTGCCATTGCCTCAGCCGCGCCCTTGCCTACGTCGCCGTAGCCGGCAACGAAGACTGTCTTGCCGCCGATGAGAACATCGGTGGCACGATTGATGCCGTCTGGAAGCGAGTGGCGAATACCGTATTTGTTGTCGAACTTAGATTTAGTGACCGAGTCGTTCACGTTGATGCCCGGGAACAGCAGTTCGCCGCGCTTGAAGAATTCGTAGAGGCGGTGAACACCGGTGGTGGTTTCTTCGGTGACGCCGATGACTTCGCTAGCAATGCGCGTAAAGCGGTCGTTGCTTAGCGCTAGTGAGCCACGAAGCAGTTCGAGAATCACACCGTATTCTTCGCTGTCGTCGACACCGGTTGGAGGAACAGACCCAGCAAGTTCAAACTCGCGGCCTTTGTGAACCAAAAGGGTGGCATCTCCGCCGTCATCGAGAATCATGTTTGGGCCAACGTAGTCGGCGCCTTCGGCAGCAGCTTCTGCAGACCAGTCGAAAATACGGTCGGTGCACCACCAGTACTCTGGCAGGCTCTCGCCCTTCCAAGCGAAGACCGGCGAGCCGGCCGGTGAGGTCACCGAACCGTGACGGCCGACTACAACCGCAGCGGCGGCTTCGTCTTGGGTGCTGAAGATGTTGCATGAGGCCCAGCGAACTTGGGCACCTAGGTCGACTAGGGTTTCAATCAAAACTGCGGTCTGCACGGTCATGTGCAGCGAACCGGCGATGCGGGCACCCTTTAGTGGTGCTGCGGCGGCAAATTCTTCGCGAAGCGACATTAGGCCAGGCATCTCGTTTTCAGCGAGGCGAATCTGGTGACGGCCGGCTTCGGCAAGAGAAAGGTCTTTGACCTTGTATTCAAAAGAAGTCGCCGAGCGAACCGGTGCGTTTGTCATGCCTTCTATGTTACGACCGAATAACGATTAATGCTTCTTCGAGAATCTCGTTTAACGTGGCCTCAGAACGGGCTTCAACCGACAGTCGAAGCAGCGGTTCGGTGTTAGATGTGCGCACATTGAACCACCACCAGTCGTCGGTGTTGGGCAAACTCGAAACGGTCAGGCCATCGAAGCGATCAAACACAGCTCGAGACTCAAAGCGTGCCTCGATGCGCGCGATGACGGCCTGCGCATCGGTGACTTTCGAATTGATTTCGCCAGAGCCGAAGTAAGGGTCGAAACGCTGCGCCAGCACACTCATCGTGCTGCCAGAATCGGCGACCGCCCGTAGCACGTGCAGGGCAGCCAGCATGCCACTGTCGGCAAACCAAAAGTCTCTGAAGTAATAGTGCGCCGAGTGTTCGCCGCCGAATACGGCGTTGGTTCGAGCCATTTCGCTCTTGATCAGAGAGTGCCCGACCTTGGTGCGAATCGGTCTAGCGCCACCAGCTCGGATGGTCTGCTCAACAATGCGCGAGGTGAGCAGATTGTGAATCACCGAGATTTCGGTTTCACCGGCTGCTTTAGCTCGGGCAATCTCGCGTTCAGCAACAATGGCGCAAACGATCGACGGGCTCACCAGGGCTCCGGTTTCGTCAACCACGAAGCAGCGATCGGCATCACCGTCGAAAGCCAGACCGAGATCGGCACCGTTCGCCAAGACCGCAGCCTGCAAGTCGCGCAAGTTCTTGGGATCGAGAGGGTTGGCCTCGTGGTTCGGAAAAGTTCCGTCGAGGTCAAAGTAGAGCGGAACAACTTCGATCGGCGCAGACGGCAACCCCGCAGCCACGCCAAGCACGGCAGGCACCGTATGTCCGCCCATGCCATTGCCAGCATCCACGACGATTTTGAGCGGCTTGATGTCATCGAGCGTTACCAGCCCGCGAAGGTGTGCGGCATAGGCCGGCAGCGATTCCCACTCGATTAGTGAGCCCTGCTGTTCAACCACCGGGATGCCCGACTCGAGCAACTCGGCCGCGCGATCGCGAATGGCGGCAAGACCGGTGTCGAGGCTAATGCCGCGGGCTCGTGAGCGAGAAAGTTTGATGCCGTTGTAGCTGGCCGGGTTATGGCTTGCTGTGAACATGGCGGATGCTGCATCGAGGTGACCCGAAGCGAAATAGTTTTCGTCGGTTGAGCAGAGCCCGATGAAGATAATGTTTGCGCCGCGCTTTCGAGCACCGGTTGAGAAGGCCTTGGCAAAACCGGGAGAAGATTCACGCATGTCGTGACCGACGACGACGGATTGGCCGGCAAGTTCGATGACTTCTACAAAAGCCGCCCCAATGGCTTCGACCACCGGCTCGGTTAGGTCGGTGCCAACCAGCCCACGCACGTCATAAGCCTTGACGATTGCTTGCCAGTTGACGGTCATCTGCTCTCCTTTGCAAGCACTCACACTACCCGAAACGAGCCACGCGGCTTGATGTCGCTCTAACATAAAGGAGTGAACAGCGACCGAAACAGCCCGAAGGCTAGAGACCGCCACGGTCGCGACCGCTATCGGGCACCTTTGGTTGGCGAGCGAATAGCTCGCAACAGCGGCTTCACCGAGTTTGAGCAAGTGGTGGCTGTCACCTGCGATTGGCTTCGGGCACAGCATCCGGTTGAATTGGCCAAGCTCAACTGGCGAGTGGCCGATGCCCCAACGCTCGAAGATTCAGACATCGAAGTGCCTCGATTTAGCGCCGATGAGGCAACTCAAACCATCACCATTTATCGGGTTCCTGTGATTCGTTTGACTCATAACCGCCGCACCGATTACCTAGATGAACGCCACCACATTGAGCAGTTTGTGTTCATGGCGGCAGCCAAGCTTTTGGGGCGAGAGCCTTGGGACAACGACCACGACCACTAGTCGATAAAGCCTGCGACAGCTTTTGGTTTAGCGAATAACCACCGAAATCAGCCCACCGAGGTTGCGATATTCAACCATTGGAACTGCGGCGATGGACGAGTCAACATCGACGATCAAGGTCGCTGCTAGGCCCGATTCAGAAGCCGTTATGTTCACCGAGCCGCCGGTAACCAGAAGGCTGACCAGTGCTCCAGGAGCGAGCTTTAGGTTCGCCGCTAGCCCTCCGCCATTGATCGAGTATTCGACCGTCTTGTCGCTTGGGTTAGCGATTGCCAACTTCGAGATGCCGGCGGCGGGAACGTTGATTGAGCGAGAACCGGCCTCGGCCGAAACCGATGGCAGCCAAACAAAATCGGTAACCACATTGGCGGTCTTATTAGTTCGGTTGAGCTTGGCTGCTGCCAAAATCTTGGCCGATGATTCGATAAAAATTGCGTAGTCGCCATCGGCGAGGCCCTTGATTTCAAGGTCGATGGTTGACCTGGGCGCAACCGTCGCCTGCAAGACGGTGCCGAAGGTCTTTGAGTCAGACCCGGTCACCTGCGCGGTTATCTCTGCAGGTTTGTCGCCAGGGTTGGTGACTCGAAGCACGTTGGTCAGGTCGGCAAAGTCGGGGTTGGCCTTTTTGAGTGCCGAGGCATCTTTTGCACCACGAACCAAGAAACCGGGAATGACCAGGTTCTTCGAGGCATCGGCAACAGGAGCGATGAAATCTACGCCGGCGGCACTGGTGCCGCGTACCGCTTTTTGCTGCAGCCAACCCGCAAGCGCTCCGCCGGTTGATTGCACGTGCACCGCGAAGGTGCTGAGTTTCGGTGCGAGTGCGCTAATCGGAATGATCACGGTGTCTTCGTGAGGAACGCTGATTGCACTGAGGCCAGAAATCTTGAGCTCACCCTCAGTTGATAGCACCTGCAGATTCACAGTTGCATCAACCTTGCTCGGGTTGGTTAGAAGCAAGAGCGACTCACGGCCGGTCGTGGTGTCGCCACCAACAAGCCAGAATTCGCTCGAAGGCTTTTGACAGGCGGCCCCAACCAGACCCTTGATTCGAGCGTTGTTGACCTGCTGCAGTTGGCTCGCAGTAGCCATGGCCGACCCCTGCTCTGAATCACCTGACTCATCTGCCGCCACAAAAACGTATGGCTTCGAAGTATCAAACCCGATAGTCGGGCCGCTCAAGGTTTCAGATTCTAAGCCGACCTGTCGACCAGTAATCGAATCGACTGTAGAGCCGAACCGGCCCTGCACCTTGGCAAGCCCAACTCGGTCTAGAACTCCAAGCTCGGTACCAGAAGCGCCACCGGCACGAACAACTGGGCCAGGGCACACCAGCGAAAGGTCTCGCGGTTTGACATCAATCTGGTTAGAGTCGACCAACCCGCCCACATAGAGCTTTGGCAGAGTAAGGGTCGATGCCCAAACACCGCCGGCCAGCAAGCTAAGCACGCCGAGTAGAGCGAGGATGCGGCGAATCATGCGTTATCTCCATCGTTCTCGATGAAAATTTCTGCGCTCTTCGATTTGCGTGATCTTGAGCCGTTGGTTGGCACAGCCAGCAAGATGAAGCCAACCAAAATCGATAGCTGCACCAGCTTGGTGATCGACCAAGGCGACTTGTCTTCGGCGACCGCTTCATCTACAGCTGAAGTCACGCGCCAGAGGCGACCGAATTCGGTGCTTCCGGCCGAGCTCAGCTCGGTGAGTGAATCGAGCGAGTTGATTAGGTCGGCCGCGCTCTCAGATTCTGCGCTAGGAACCAAGACATAAGCGATATGTGAAGCGGTCAGACTCTCTGAAAGCTTGTCATCGTTTGCCGAAACCAAAGCGGCCACCAACCCGGCTAACGATTTATAGGCGGCGTCTGAGCGGTTGAGCTCGGCGAGAGAGTATCGATAGGCGATGCTGTTGTCTTCGAGTTGCAAACCGCTCACCGGCAGAATCTTGGCCGAATACTCGCCGCTACGAGCATCGAGCAACAAAACCTTGACGTTCTTGCCAATTTGGGCATCGGCCTCTAGCAACCATGGCACGACTCGGTCGTCGGCAAAGTTGTAGTTTCGGGTTGCGGTAGCCGCCGAGAGTGCCATCGGCGCCACGGCTGCGAGCATCACGGTTAGGCCGATGAACATTCGCAGGCTCGGCTTTGCATACTCTGCCGCAATCGCTACCAAACCAAGCAAAACGAGGCCTAGTGCGATCAGCAAAGTAGCCGAAGATCCTGCGACCCATTCGAGCTCTCCCAGCCCGCCCGGGTTTGCGAACAGAGTTTGCGAGTGCACGACCGCGATGGCAACCACCAAGAGAGCGAAGGCCCACATCACGCTCGCCAAAACCCAGCGCTTGGTGAGTAACGCAAGCAGGGCAACCAGCGCTATCACCGCGTAGCCGTATTGCATGAAATCAAGCGGATGCTGAGGCAGCAGCATGCCGCTTGGGTCGGTTACCGCGCCAGAGGTTGGCACCCCCGGTTCGGTTAGAAGTGCGAGCGGGTTTGCGGTCGTGAGCATCAGGTTGAAGGCCAAAGGCGTGTAGAGCGCTGAGAAAGGCAAGCCGATCCAGAGCAGGTAGCCGAACCTTCTGATGCGGGTGAGCGCAACCACAGCAAGAGCGATAAGCGCGGTGGCGGCCAGCACCGGCGAGCTAACCCCAACCAGCGCGAAGAGCAGACCCGAAACTCCTACCCAAGACC
>JACCDH011744532.1_pt1 | contig 14115 bp, 12 predicted proteins | sample 7442481 | NCBI WGS metagenome assembly JACCDH01 (sample SAMN15323433, study PRJNA562643) | freshwater metagenome | isolation source: river surface water | place: USA:Blue River Watershed | collected 2017-08-15
AAAGGCTGCAAGGATGGCGCTGGCGAGAATCAGTTTTTTCATTGGATTTCCTTTGTTCAGAGTAGATGTCTGGGATACCTGCCTCACGACTGGCGTGTATGCTGGGAGCAACTAAGCAGGACGTGTGCCAACTGAGATCTGAGGAAACACTTGCCAATCCGGCCAATTCCATTAGCATTTGCACTCGAATTCCCGGCTTGCCCATTTTGAAACGCACCGCGAAAGGGCGAATGCCTCAAAATGGTGCAACTATCCTAAACCAGTCATGAGCCCAAAACCGAGCTTTCTTACCGAACTTCAAGACCGCATCCATCAGGTGCTGCAGCAGTCGCCCGCGAAGGATGTGGAAAAGAACCTGCGTGCCATGCTGAACCAGGGCTTCTCGAAACTCGACCTGCTGACCCGCGAGGAATTCGAGGTGCAGGCCGAGGTGCTGGCGCGCACCCGCGCCAAACTCGAGGCATTGGAAACGCGCGTTGCCGAACTGGAATCGAAGCTGAAACCCTGAAGCTCAGGTGGGACTGGCCGTCCTCAGGAGTCGCGCACTGGCGGGCATGGAAGCGCCCGAGGTCACGGTCGAGGTTCATGTCGCCAATGGACTGCCCACTTTTTCGATAGTCGGACTCGCCGATACTGAGGTCCGCGAATCCCGCGAGCGGGTGCGAGCCGCGCTGCGCAATACCGGATTTGAATTCCCGCCCGGCCATATCACGGTCAATCTCGCGCCGGCCGACCTGCCCAAGGAATCCGGCCGCTTCGACCTGCCGATCGCGCTCGGCATCCTCGCCGCCTCCGGTCAACTGCCCGCCGCTGAACTCGATGACTACGAGTTTGCCGGCGAGCTGTCCCTGTCCGGAGAACTCCGGCCCATCCGCGCCGCGCTGGCAATGAGCGTCGCGGTGCGGCACCCGCAGGCCGGCAAGCGCCGCGCATTCATCCTGCCGCGCGCGAACGCCGCCGAAGCGGCACTGGTGCCCGGCGCGCAGATCCATCCAGCCGATTCGCTGCAACAGGTATGCGCGCATCTGGCGGCGGCCGATGCCGCAGCCCGGCTGCCGCTGGCCGCGCCGTCAGCAGCCGGCGCCGGCACCCACGGCCCCGACTTTGCCGAGGTTCGCGGGCAGGCGCAGGCGCGGCGCGCGGTCGAGATCGCGGCTGCCGGCTCGCACAGCTTGCTGCTGGTCGGCCCGCCCGGGACCGGCAAGTCGATGCTGGCGTCAAGGCTGCCGGGCATCCTGCCGCCGATGTCCGAGGACGAGGCGCTCGAAAGCGCGGCGTTGCAATCGATTGCCGGCAGCTTCAATGCGGCGCACTGGAAGCAGCGCCCGTTCCGCTCGCCGCATCACACCGCGTCGGCGGTGGCACTGGTCGGCGGCAGCGGCGTGCCGCGCCCCGGCGAGATCTCGCTCGCGCATCACGGCGTGCTGTTCCTCGACGAGCTGCCCGAATTCGACCGCAAGGTACTGGAAGTACTGCGCGAGCCGCTGGAGTCGGGCCGGATCACGATCTCGCGCGCCGCGCGGCAAACCGACTTTCCCTGCCGCTTCCAGCTTATCGCCGCGATGAATCCCTGTCCGTGCGGCTATCTCGGCCATGCGCACCGCCACTGCCGCTGCACGCCAGATGCGATCGCACGCTACCAGGGCCGCATCTCGGGGCCGCTCTTGGACCGGATCGACATGCAGCTGCCGGTACCGGCCATGGATACGGCGACGATGCTGGCCGCGCCGGACGGAGAGCCGTCGGCGACGATCGCCGCGCGCGTTGCGGCGGCACGCGAGCGGCAGATCGCTCGCCAGCAGAAGCCGAACGCGCTGCTGTCGACGGCTGAGATCGACCGGCATTGCCGTGCCGATGCCGCCGCCGAAGCGCTGCTGCGCAAGGCCATCGACAAGCTTCACTGGTCAGCCCGCGCCTACCATCGCGTGCTGAAAGTGGCGCGCACGATTGCCGATCTCGCGCAGGCCGACGGCATAGGCAGCGAACACGCTGCCGAGGCGATACAGTACCGGCGGGCGCTGCAAGCGGCGGTCGATCCGTAGGCACAGGATTCGGGGCAGGACCATGGCGGCCTGTTAAGATCGCCGGATGCCTTTCCGAACGACACGCCAACGGCGCGGCTCATGAGCGACACCCCGGTATACCTGCACGGGCGGACCGCAATGCGCGTGGTGCTCGTGTTCGCAGCAGCCTACTTCCTGTCCTACGCAATGCGCGCGATCAATGCCGTGATCGCTCCTGCGCTGACGGCCGACCTGAATCTCACGAATGCGGACCTCGGCCTGTTGTCCTCCGCCTATTTCGTCGGCTTCGGCTGCATGCAGCTGCCGATCGGCGTCTGGCTCGACCGTCATGGCGCGCGCCGCACCGAATCCGCGCTGCTGCTGTTCGGCGGGCTCGGCGCGGCGATCTTTGCTACGAGCACGACGCTGGCAGGCGTGTGGATAGGGCGCGCGCTGATTGGGGTCGGCGTATCGGCCTGCCTGATGGCCGCACTGAAAGCCTATCGGGTCTGGTTTCCGCCCGAGCGGCAAAGTCAGCTCGGCAGCTGGATGCTGGTGTTCGGCACCGGCGGCGCGCTGGCCGCCACGGTGCCGGTCGCCATGCTGCTGCCTCTGGTCGGCTGGCGCATGATCTTCTGGGGCGTGGCCGCCGCGCTGCTGCTGGCGGCGCTGCTGCTGTTCACGCAATTAAGGGATGTGGAGCGCTCGACGGCGGCACACGGTCCTTCCGGCAAGGGCAGCGATGCGGGCCCCGGCTATCTCGCCATCTTCCGCGACCCGTATTTCCGCCGCATGGCGCTGCTCGGCGCCGTGCACCAGGGCGGCTTCATGGCGATGCAGTCATTGTGGGCCGGGCCCTGGATGGTGAAAGTGCTCGGACTGTCGGTGCAGCAGACCTCGCAGGTGCTGTTCCTGTTCAATTTCTGCCTGCTGCTGTCCTACCTCGCCTTGTCGTGGTGGGCGCCGCGCCGGATTTCGTACGGCCAAAGGCCGGGGCTGCCGGTGCTGCACGTGGTAACTGCCGGCCTCGCGCTATCGGTCATGGTGCAGGCGCTGATGGTCGCGCTTCCGTATGCATGGAGCTGGGTGCTGTGGATCGCCTTCGGTGTCGTGATCACCGTTACCACGCTGGGGCAGACGCATGTGAGCCTTGCCTTTCCTGTCGCACTGGCCGGCCGCGCGAACAGTGCGTTCAACCTGATGCTGTTCATCGGCGCGTTCTGCGTGCAATGGGGCATCGGCCTGCTGGTCGATTGGTTCTCATCGTTCGGCTGGAGCGATGCATCGTCGATGCGCATGGCGCTGGCCTGCTATCTGTTCGTGCAGCTGGTCGCGCTGTGGGTGTTCGCCAGCAACAGGAACCTGACCGCGCCGGCGCTGGGCACCGCCGGCTCGGCGAGCCCGGCATGATGCGCGGTCCCGCAATTCGTGCGCGGCATGCTACGCTTAACAAATCAACAAGCGTATGACGAGGTTCGACATGCTGGTTACTTTCAAATCCAAGGCTGCCGCCGAAGTGCTGATGTACTCGACGCATGCAAAGCCCATCCTCGACCTGCTGGGCAAGGATGTGGAGCGCGGCGTGATCACGGCCGAAGAGACGGGCGGCGCGATCGAGCGCATCGAGTCGGAGATCACCGCGCACAAGCAGGCCGAGGCCGCGCATGACGCGGCAACGGGCCATCATCATGACGATGGCGATGCCGAGCGTGCGAAGGGCGATTTCGTCAGCTTCGGCACGCGCGCCTATCCGCTCCTGGAAATGCTGCGCGCGGCAAACCGCGAGCATGAGTTCGTGATGTGGGGCGTCTGAGTGCTGCGAAAGCCGGGAAGGATTCAATGGCAGTAGCGCAGGATTCACTGGCCTTTGCGCTGGCGGGCGCAGCACGCGCCCTGGCCGCCGTGGAAGCAGGCAATGCGCTGCCGCGCGCGCTGGCCGACGTGTTCGGCATGCGCGGCGTCACGCCGGCCGCACGCGGCGCCATGCAAGATCTCAGCTATCGCAGCATGCGCCGCTGGGGTACGGCCAGCGCGCTGCTGCGCTTGTTGGCCGACAAGCCGCCGGCGCAGCCCCGCTTGCGTGCGTTGCTGTGCTGCGCGCTTGCGCTGCTGTCCGACGACGAGGCGGCCTATCCCGCGCACACGCTGGTCGACCAGGCCGTCGAGGCCTCTGCCGGCGACCGCGAACTCGCGCGCGCGAAAGGGATGGCCAATGCCGTCCTGCGCCGCTTCCTGCGCGAGCGCGACGCGTTGATGGCACAGGTCATGCGCGACGATGAGGCGCGGCTGAACTATCCGCGCTGGTGGGTGGACGCGATGCGTTCGGCGTGGCCGGCGCAGGCCGATGCCGTGCTCGCCGCCGGCAACCGGCAGCCGCCGCTGACGCTGCGCGTGAACCGCCGCAAGACCAGCGTCGACGACTACCTCGGCGTGCTGGCTGAGGCCGGCATTGCCGCGCAGGCCATCGGCGAGAGCGGCGTGAAGCTTGCGCGCCCCGTCCCGGTGGCGCAGATCCCCGGTTTCGCCGCAGGCCATGCATCGGTACAGGACGCCGCCGCCCAACTGGCTGCGCCGCTCTTGGATCTGCAGGACGGCATGCGCGTGCTCGATGCCTGCGCAGCGCCGGGCGGCAAGACCGGGCATATGCTCGAACTGGCAAGACTCGACCTGCTCGCGCTTGACCAGGACGCGGAGCGCTTGAAGCGCGTCGCCGACAACCTGCGCCGGCTATCGCTGGCGGCTGAACTCAGGCAGGGCGACGCCCGTGCTCGCGACTGGTGGGACGGCAAGCCCTTCGACCGCATCCTGGCCGACGTGCCCTGTACCGCCTCCGGCATCGTGCGCCGCCACCCGGATATCCGCTGGCTGCGCCGGCACGACGACAGCCGACAGCTGGCGCGGCTGTCGTCGGCCATCCTCGACAACCTGTGGGCCATGCTGAAGCCTGGCGGCAAGCTGCTGCTGGCCACCTGCTCGGTCTGGCCTGAAGAGTCGGAAGGGCAGGCGCAGGCCTTCGTCGAACGGCACGGTGCAATCCGCCTGCCGGCGCCCGGACAGTTGCTGCCGCAAGCGGACGAGATAAGCGACCGCGACGGCCTGTTCTACGCGCTATTGGAAAAACCGCCGGTTTGATACTATCGCTCAAATTTTCCGGGGGGCATTGCCCCGTCCCTGAGCGTGATTCGTCGATTTTTACTGGTCTTCTGGCTGTGCCTGCTGACGGCGCTTGTCCCCGCACAGGCGCAGGCCGCGGAGGGCATTGAACTCGTCGATGCGTCGCTGGAAGCGACCGATGACGGTTTTCGTCTGGCCTCCAGCTTTTCGGTCGAACTGACCCGCTCGGTGGAAGACGCACTCTCGCGCGGGGTTCCGCTTTATTTCACGCTGCAGGTCGAGATCAGCCGCGCGCGCTGGTACTGGTTCGACGAGGTGGCCGCGAAGGCCACGCGCAGGATACGCCTGTCCTACAACGTCTTGACGCAGCAATATCGCGCATCCATCGACGGCAGCCTGCACCGCAATTTCAACCGTCTCGACGACATGCTGGCGCTGCTGCGCCGCCCCGGCCGCTGGCTGGTGGCCGAGCCCGGCTCGCTGGCGCGCGGCGCGAACTACACGGTCGCGCTGCAGCTCGCGCTGGATGTTTCCGAGTTGCCCAAGCCCATACAGGTCAGCGCAATGGGCAGCGATGAATGGCGCATGTCCTCGGGATGGCACAAGTTCACCTACCGGGCCGAGGGCAAATGAGGCGCGCGCTTCGCTACCTGCTGCTGGCCTCGGCGATCACCGTGGGCGTACTGCTGGCGCTGCTGGCGGCCGCCAGCGGCGATTCGCAGCTGTTCGACTCCTATCATTCGCTGATCCTCGGCACCAACGTTGCCGTCGGCATCGCCTTGCTGTGCGTGGTGGTGTTCCTGCTGGGCCGGCTCTACAGCCGCTACCGGCGCGGCCGCTTCGGCTCGCGGCTGATGACGCGCATGGTGCTGATGTTCGCGTTGATGGGCATCGTGCCGGGCATCGTGATCTACCTGGTATCGGCGCAGTTCGTTTCGCGTTCGATCGAGTCGTGGTTCAACGTCCAGGTCGAGAGCGCGCTGGAGTCCGGCCTCAATCTCGGGCGCGCGGCGCTCGAGTCTTCGCTGAAAGACCTGCAGTTGAAGGCGGGCGGCGTCGCCAACGAATTGTCCGAAATGTCGGACAGCCTCATTGCTGCAAGGCTGCCGAGGATCATCGAGCGCAACCAGCTGCAGGAGGCGATCGTGGTGAACGCGAGCGGCAAGGTGGTCGCCAGCTCCAACGCCCGCCTGTCTCGGCTGATGCCTGACCTGCCGACGCCGTCGATGCTGGCCCGCGCGCGCACGATGGACAGCTACGGCATGATCGAGGACATTCCCAGCGCCGAACGCGACGCGACGCAAGCCGAGCATCTGCGGCTGCGCGTGATCGTTGCGATCCGTGGCGACGGATCGCTGTTCAACCTGCGCGGCGAGGCCCGCTACCTGCAAGTGATGCAGGCGGTGCCTGAGCAACTCGCAGCGAACGCCGAGGCGCTTCGGATTGCCTACGGCGAATACCAGCAGCGATCACTGGCGCGTACCGGGCTGCGCAAATTTTTCCTGGTCACGCTGACGCTCGTGCTGCTGCTGGCAATCTTTGCGGCGATGGTCAGTGCCTTCCTGCTGGCCAGCGATTTCGCGCAACCGCTGCTGCTGCTGGCCGAGGGCACGAAGGCGGTGGCCGAAGGCAACCTGTCGCCGCGACCTATCGTCGCGACGAATGACGAGCTGGGAACGCTGACGCAATCGTTCAACATGATGACGATGCAGCTGGCTGATGCGCGTGCGGCGGTCGAGCGCAATCGCGTCGCGCTCGAAGATGCCAAGGCTTACCTCGAGTCCGTGCTGGCCAATATGTCAGCCGGCGTGATGGTGTTCGACGAGCACTGGCGGCTGGTCACGTTCAACGCATCAGCCGAACGCATCCTGCACCTGGAACTGATGCCCTACCTTGGCCTGCCCCTCGGCACGCTGGACTTGCTGACCGCGTTCAGCGAGCCGGTGATGCGCGCGTTCAGCCGGCTGCACGCGCAGTCGGCGACGGGCGAGGAAAGTGCCGAGGGCAGGCACTGGCAGCAGCAGGTCGGGATCCCGCGTCATACAGGGACGCATGATCCTGACGGTGAGATCACGCTGCTGGCGCGCGGATCGCACCTGCCGGTGGGCGCCGGCAACGGCTACCTCGTGGTGTTCGATGACATCTCCGACGTGATCTCCGGCCAGCGTTCCATCGCGTGGGCCGAGGTGGCGCGGCGGCTCGCCCATGAGATCAAGAACCCGCTGACGCCGATACAGTTGTCCGCCGAGCGGCTGCAGATGAAGCTACAGGCCAAGCTCGCCGGCGATGATGCGGCGCTGCTTGAGCGGGGCACCAATACCATCGTCAATCAAGTGGTGGCCATGCAACAAATGGTCGACAACTTCCGCGACTATGCGAAAACCCCGCCGCCGGTGTTCCAGCCGCTGGACCTCAACGGGCTGATTGCCGAGATCCTGGAGCTTTATGCGGCCGGCGAACTTTCGCGCGCCATTCGCGCAAATCTTCAGCCGAATCTGCCCCGGATCCTCGGCGATGCAACTCAAATGCGACAGGTGGTACACAACCTCTTGCAAAATGCACAAGATGCGGTTGCTGAAATACGACAAGAAGGGCGATCGCCGGAGATTGCGATCACCACTGAAGCTTTCGATTATTCGGACGCTGACGGACGGCAGCGGAAAGCGGTCAGGCTGATCGTTGCCGACAATGGATCGGGCTTTGACGTGAAGCTGATCTCGCGCGCTTTCGAGCCTTACGTCACTTCCAAGCCCAAGGGCACCGGGCTGGGGTTGGCTGTAGTAAAGAAAATTGTCGAAGAGCATGGCGGCCGTATCGAGTTGCAGAACCGCAAGGATGAGTCGGGAGCAAAGGTCCTGATTCTGCTAATGAAATTGGCAAACTAGCCGTTTGACAATTTTAATTGCAAAAATTACAATTTCTGCGACGGTTACCGTTGCGATGCGCTGAAGGGGCATACCCATGGCAAACATTCTGGTGGTTGACGATGAAATGGGCATCCGGGAATTGCTGTCCGAAATTCTCGGTGACGAAGGTCATGTGGTGACGACCGCAGAAGATGCGAACACCGCCCGCGAATTTCGGCTCGCGAGTACGCCAGACCTGGTGCTGCTGGATATCTGGATGCCGGACACTGACGGCGTGACACTGCTGAAAGAGTGGCAGCGAGATGGCCTGCTGACGATGCCCGTCATCATGATGTCCGGGCATGCGACGATAGACACGGCCGTTGAAGCGACCCGCATCGGCGCGATGAACTTCCTTGAAAAGCCGATCTCCCTGCAAAAACTGCTGCGCACCGTGCAGCAAGGATTGTCGCGCGGACAGGATGAGGCGCGCGGCACCATGCTGTCCCCGACGGGCCGACCGCTGGTGAATCAGGAAAAGGTGTCGCTGATCCCGCAACTTCAACCCATCAATGGTTCTCACGGCAGCGGCCTGTCGATACCTGCGTTCAACCAGTCCGACAATGAATTCCGGGTGTCCTTCGAACTGCCGCTGCGCGAAGCGCGCGACGCATTCGAACGCGCGTATTTCGAGCACCACCTCGCCCGCGAAGGCGGCAGCATGACGCGCGTCGCCGAGCGCACTGGTCTCGAGCGTACCCACTTGTATCGCAAGCTCAAGCAACTGGGCGTCGATACCAGCAAGGGACACGCGAAGAAAGCCGGATGACGCTGGTTTCGCTGGTTTTCGGCGGCAGTAATGCAGCGCGCGAGCGCGCGATTGCCGCCGCCATCGCACCGGGGGTGGCCAGCGCCGCGATCGTCGAAGGCTTGCCGACCGGCGACGATGTGCTGGCGCAGGCGTCCGAGTCCGGGCAGTTGCAGGTATTTCGCGTCGCCGCCGGATGCCCCTGCTGCAACGGCAACCTGACCATGCGGGTCACGCTGAACCGGGCACTGCGGCAGCGTCCGCAACGCTTGTACCTGAGCCTGTCGCAGGCGACGCACAAGGAGCAAGTGCTGAATTTTTTGCAGGAGCCGCAGTACCTGCCATTGCTGGAAATCGGCGCTGGCATCGATTGTTCATGAACCGGATGGCGGGCATGGGATTTGCGAATCCGGTGTATTGAAAACCCGGGCGCCAGCACCATCTTCAAGCGCAAGGACCTGATGTTCCCAGCGAACCAGGAAGGAGCCAGCATGAACCTGATCTACAACAGCGAGCATTACTCCGTCGTCGAATTTGGCGCCGAGGCAGGCCAGGAGGCCATGCGCTTCGGCGGCTACGAGATCCTCGACAAGCCGGCTCGGCGCGAGATCTTCATTGCGGGCCCGCTCGCCGAAACCTTCCGCCAGCACGTGCGCGAACTGATCGCCAGCGAGCCGACGATGGAAGAAATCGACGACTTCCTCGGCGGCTATGGCTCGCTGATGGCGCAGCCGGTCGTGCTACATTAAGGGCCTGTTCAGTCAGGCCGCTTGCCGCGTTGCGACTTCTTGCCGTACAGCGCGTCATGTCCGCGAGGCTCGCCTTGCCTGCGACCTGACGCCAGGCATCGACCTGTAACCGTCCCGATCGCATGCCCGCTCCGGCGGGCATGTTCATTTCAGATGCGCGCCAACTCACGTCTTGTCACCAGCAACCAGCCCGGCAATCACGAACACCTGTCCGAGACAGTGCGCAAGCATGCATCCTCCGAATTCCGCAAGCCGCTGTCCGTTGCCAGCGAGATCGCTTTCGGGCAGGCGACCGCTGCATGGCAGCGACACGGTGGCGCGCTGATCCTGGATGCAGGCTGTGGCGTCGGCCTGTCGACGCGCAGGCTGGCGGCGCAATTTCCGGAGGCCTTTGTCATCGGCGTCGACCAGTCGGCCGACCGGCTGCAGCGCGATGTGCGCTGGCCCGGCCCGGCGCCCGATAACTTCATTACCGTGCGCGCAGACCTGGTCGATTTCTGGCGGCTGATGGCCACGGCACGCATGCATCCCGACCGGCATTACCTGCTGTACCCGAATCCATGGCCGAAGAAAGCCCACCTCGGCCGACGGTGGCATGGCCATCCGGTATTCCCGACCATCATCGCGCTCGGCGGGCGCATCGAATGCCGCAGCAACTGGAAAACCTATATCGATGAATTCGCGGCGGCAGCAGCGCAGCTGACCGGCATGGAGGTGCCGACCGACGCGCTAGCCGTCGATCCCGCTGCGCCGCTGACGCCATTCGAGGAAAAATACCTGGCATCGGGGCACTCGCTGTGGCGCTGCACGCTGCAGCTGCGGCCAACGGACTGAGGCACAGACGCATGTGATACCGTTTCCGGTATCTCACGCACTCTCGCAAGGAATTCCCATGTGCCAGCTGCTAGGCATGAACTGCAACGTACCGACCGACATCGTGTTCAGCTTTACCGGCTTCGCGCACCGCGGCGGCCGGACCGACGAGCACAAGGACGGCTGGGGCATCGCATTCTTCGAGGGGGCCGGCGTGCGGCTGTTCGTCGACCATCAGTCGGCCATCGACTCCCCGGTTGCGGAGCTGATCAAGCGCTACCCGATCAAGTCGAAGAACGTGATCGCGCATATCCGCAAGGCCACGCAAGGCCATGTGGCGCTGGAGAATTGCCATCCTTTCGTCCGTGAACTGTGGGGTCGCTACTGGGTATTTGCGCACAACGGCGACCTGAAGAAATTCGCGCCGCAGCTCGACGGCGCGTTCCGTCCGGTCGGCAGCACCGACAGCGAACTGGCGTTCTGCTACCTGCTGCAGCAATTGCGGCGGCGATTCGGCGATACGCCGCCGGCGCTGGACGCGCTGAAGGCGGCGATCGATGAACTGACGCGCGAGATTGCCTCGCATGGCGTGTTCAACATGATGCTCTCGGATGGCTCTGCGCTGTTCGCGCATTGCTCGACGCGGCTGCATTACATCGTGCGCCAGTATCCGTTTACGCAGGCGAACCTGTCGGATGAAGACCTGTCGGTGGATTTTTCCGAAGTGACGACGCCGAACGATCGTGTCGCCGTGATCGTCACCGAGCCGCTGACCACCAACGAGGCGTGGTTGCCGTTTGCGAGCGGGGAGTTGAAGGTGTTTGTGGAGGGATTGCCGATCTAGGCAATCGACGGTTGGTGGTGGGTTTCGCTTCGCTCTGCCCACCCTACGGCAAGATCAGGATTCATTGATGATGTAGGGTGGGTAGAGCAAAGCGAAAACGAAGTTTCGCTAAACCCGCCTTGCTCACTCAAAGATTAGGCGCCAGCCATCGCTGCAGCGTATCGATAGCGACCTTGCGCCGCGCGGCCATGTCCTTCAGCTGGTCTTCGCCGATCTTGCCAACCGTGAAGTACTTCGACTCCGGATGCGCGAAGTAGAACCCGGACACCGACGCACCCGGAAACATTGCATACGACTCGGTCAGGCTCATTCCGATGTCTTCGGCTTCGAGGATGCGGAACACGTCGGCCTTCACCGTATGCTCAGGGCAGGCCGGATAGCCGGGCGCGGGGCGGATGCCGCGATACTGCTCCGCGATCAGCTGCTCGTTGCTCAGGCTCTCATTCGCCGCATAGCCCCACAAGTCCTTGCGCACGCGCTCATGCAGGTATTCGGCGAAGGCTTCGGCGAAACGGTCGGCCAGCGCCTTCAGCATGATCGATGAATAATCGTCGCCCGCATCCTCGAAGCGCTTCTCGTGCTTCTCGATGCCGACGCCGGCCGTCACCGCGAACAGGCCGATGTAGTCGGTGATGCCCGAGGCCTTGGGCGCGATGAAATCTGCGAGGCACTGGTTCGGACGCGCGACGCCATCGATCACCGGCTTCTCGCCCTGCTGGCGCAGCCCGTAGTAGGTGAACGCGACCTCGGTCTTCGTCTCGTCGGTATAGACCTCGATATCGTCATCATTGACGCTGTTGGCCGGCAGTATCGCCATCACGCCATTCGCGGTCAGCCAGCGGCCTTCGATGATCTTCTTCAGCAGCGCCTGGCCTTCGGCGTACACATTGCTCGCCGACTCGCCGACCACAGCATCCTTCAGGATGGCCGGGAACGGACCGGCAAGGTCCCAGGTCTGGAAGAACGGGGCCCAGTCGATGTAGTTGGCCAACTGCGCGAGGTCGACATTGCGGAAGTGGCGGCGGCCGATGAACTTCGGCTTCACCGGCGCGAACTCGCCGTCGAACTTCAGGTGCATCTTGTTGCGGCGCGCATCCTCTATCGTCAGCATCGGCAGCGCCTTCTTGCCAGCGTGCTGCGTGCGGATGCGCTCATAGTCCATCGCGATCTCGGCGATGTAGCGATCGCGCGAGTCCTCGGTCAGCAGCGATTGCGCGACCGACACGGCGCGCGACGCGTCCGGTACGTAGACCACCGGGCCTTCGTAATTCGGCGCGATCTTCACCGCGGTGTGCGCGCGGCTGGTGGTTGCGCCGCCGATCAAGAGCGGTATCTTGCGCTCGCGGAACCACGGGTCGCGCTGCATCTCTTTCGCGACATGCGCCATTTCTTCGAGCGACGGCGTGATCAGGCCGGACAGGCCGATGATGTCCGCATTCTCTTCCTTCGCTTTCGCCAGGATCTCCGTGCAGGGCACCATCACGCCCATGTTCACGACCTCGAAGTTATTGCACTGCAGGACCACGGTCACGATGTTCTTGCCGATATCGTGCACGTCGCCCTTCACGGTCGCGATCACGATCTTGCCCTTGGCCTTCGCGGCCTGGCCGGTGAGGCGCTCCTGCTCGGCCTTTTCCTCCTCGATGAAGGGGACGAGGTGAGCGACCGCCTGTTTCATCACGCGCGCCGACTTCACCACCTGCGGCAGGAACATCTTGCCCTGGCCGAACAGGTCGCCGACGATGTTCATGCCGTCCATCAGCGGGCCTTCGATCACGTGAATCGGACGACCGCCTTTCGCGGCCGCCTGCTGCCGCGCCTCTTCGGTGTCTTCGACGATCCACTGCGTGATGCCATGCACCAGCGCATGCGCGAGCCGCTTCTCGACCGTCGCGTCGCGCCATGCAAGGTTTTGCTCTTCCTTCTTGTCGCCCGCCTTCAGCGTCGCGGCGATCTCGATCATGCGCTCGGTCGCGTCCGGACGGCGGTTCAGCACCACGTCCTCGACGCGCTCGCGCAGCTCGGGCGAGAGATCGTCGTACACGCCGATCATGCCGGCGTTGACGATGCCCATGCTCATGCCGGCGCGGATCGCGTGATACAGGAACACGGTGTGGATCGCCTCGCGTGCCGGGTCGTTGCCGCGGAACGAGAACGATACGTTCGACACGCCGCCGCTGACCTTCGCATGCGGCAGGTTCTGCCGTATCCAGCGCGTGGCCTCGATGAAGTCGACGCCGTAGTTGTTGTGCTCGTCGATCCCGGTCGCAATCGCGAAGATGTTCGGATCGAAGATGATGTCTTCCGGCGGGAAGCCGACCTGCTCGACCAGCAGCTTGTACGCGCGCGAGCAGATCTCGGTCTTGCGCTGGTAGGTATCGGCCTGGCCGGTCTCGTCGAAGGCCATCACGATCACCGCCGCGCCATAGCGGCGGCACAGGTTTGCCTGGCGCAGGAATTCGGCCTCGCCTTCCTTCAGCGAGATCGAGTTCACGATCGCCTTGCCCTGCACGCACTTGAGGCCCGCCTCGATCACGCTCCACTTCGACGAGTCGATCATCAGCGGCACGCGCGCGATGTCGGGCTCGGACGCGACCAGGTTCAGGAAGCGGCTCATCGCAGCGACCGAATCCAGCATCGCCTCATCCATGTTGATATCGATGACTTGCGCGCCGTTCTCTACCTGCTGGCGCGCGACTGACAGCGCCTCGTCGTACTGCTCGTTGAGGATCATCCGCGCAAAGGCTTTCGATCCGGTCACGTTGGTCCGCTCGCCAACGTTGACGAACAGCGAATCCTCATCAATGGTGAACGGCTCGAGCCCGGCAAGCTGCATCTGATGCAGATGGGTCGGTATTTTGCGCGGGGCTATCGTCGCGACGGTATCGGCAATCGCGCGTATATGGTCGGGCGTGGTGCCGCAGCAGCCACCAGCGAT
>JACCDH010483190.1_pt1 | contig 14114 bp, 7 predicted proteins | sample 7442481 | NCBI WGS metagenome assembly JACCDH01 (sample SAMN15323433, study PRJNA562643) | freshwater metagenome | isolation source: river surface water | place: USA:Blue River Watershed | collected 2017-08-15
GGTTTCCAAATCATGATGGAAAATATCCATTCCGAAACGTATTCTTTATTAATTGATACTTTAATCAAGGATAAAAAAGAAAAGGATTATTTGTTAAAAGCTATTGATAATGTGGATTGCGTTAAGAAAAAGGCGGATTGGGCTTTAAGATGGATTTCTAACGGTAATTTTGCAGAGCGTTTAATTGCTTTTGCTGCTGTAGAAGGTATTTTCTTCTCTGGTAGTTTCTGCTCAATTTTCTGGTTGAAAAAAAGAGGTTTAATGCCAGGTTTATCCTTCTCTAACGAATTAATTTCTAGAGATGAAGGTTTACATTGCGATTTCGCTTGTTTATTATACAACAAGCACTTAGTAAACAAGTTAGACCCTAATTTGGTAAGAGAAATTATTGCGGATGCGGTAGAAATTGAAAAAGAATTTGTGTGTGATGCTTTACCTGTAAGATTAATTGGTATGAATGCCGAATTAATGACGCAGTATATCGAGTTTTGCGCGGATAGATTGTTACAAGAATTAAATGTACCTAAATTATACAACACCAACAATCCATTTGATTTTATGGAATTGATTTCTTTACAAGGAAAAACTAATTTCTTCGAAAAACGAGTGGGAGAGTACCAAAAAGCTGGTGTAAAATCCGAAAAAGAAGACAACTCTTTTAGAATGGATGTTGAATTCTAAAAACAATAAAAAAAACAAAATAACTGAATTACTTAAATTAAATATTAAAATATATTATGTACGTTGTTAAAAGAGATGGCCGTAAAGAGTCTGTTAAATTTGATAAAATAACTGCCCGAATTACAAAATTGTGCTACAACTTGGATCCTATCGTGGACCCTACTTTAGTTGCAATGAGAGTAATTGAAGGTATTTATGATGGTGTAACCACTATTCAATTAGATAATTTAGCAGCTGAAGTTTGTGTATCCTTAACTACCAGACATCCAGATTATGCTTTATTGGCATCTAGATTAGCAGTTTCTAATCTTCATAAAAATACCAAAAAATCATTTACAGAAACGATTAGCGATTTATATCATTATGTAGATCCTAAAACCAATAAAAATGCTGCTTTAATTGCGCAAGATGTGTATGAAATCATTATGAATAATGCGGAAGAATTAGATTCGGCAATTATTTATGACCGTGACATGGCATATGATTATTTTGGTTTTAAAACCTTAGAGCGTTCGTATTTGTTAAAAATCAACGGAATTATTGTAGAGCGTCCACAACACATGTTAATGCGTGTTTCTGTAGGAATTCACAAGGAAGATGTTGCCTCTGCAATTAAAACTTACCATTTAATGAGTGAGCGTTGGTTTACACATGCAACTCCAACTTTATTTAACGCTGGTACACCTAAAGCTCAAATGTCGTCTTGTTTCTTATTAACGATGAAAGACGATAGTATTGATGGAATTTACGATACATTAAAACAATGTGCTAAAATTTCTCAATCTGCTGGTGGTATTGGTTTAGCTATTCATAATATTCGTGCAACAGGTTCGTACATCAAAGGTACTAACGGTACTTCTAACGGTATTATCCCAATGTTACGTGTTTTTAACGATACAGCAAGATACGTAGATCAGGGTGGTGGTAAAAGAAAAGGTTCGTTTGCTATTTATTTAGAGCCTTGGCATGCGGATATCTTCGACTTTTTAGACTTACGTAAAAATCATGGTAAAGAAGAAAATAGAGCAAGAGATTTATTTTTTGCCTTATGGACAAATGATTTATTCATGGAAAGAGTAGAATCTGATGGCGATTGGACATTAATGTGTCCGAACGAATGTCCGGGTTTATCCGATTGTTACGGTGAAGAATTTAGAGCTTTATATACGCGTTACGAGAAAGAAAATAAAGGTAGAAAAACAATTAAAGCACAAGAGTTATGGTTTGCGATTTTAGAGTCTCAAATCGAAACTGGTACGCCTTACATGTTGTACAAAGATGCTTGTAACGAAAAATCTAATCAAAAGAATTTAGGTACAATTAAAAGCTCTAACTTATGTACGGAGATTGTAGAATATACAGCGCCAGATGAAGTTGCAGTTTGTAATTTAGCATCCATTGCTTTACCTAAATTTGTTGAAAAAGGTAAGTTTGATTTCGATAAATTATTCGAAATTACTTACCAAGCTACTATCAACTTAAATAGAATCATAGATAACAATTATTATCCAGTTCCAGAGGCTAAAAACTCTAACTTACGTCACCGTCCAATTGGTTTAGGTGTTCAAGGTTTAGCGGATGCATTTATTTTAATGCGTTATCCTTTTACATCGGACGAAGCAAAACAATTAAACAAGGATATTTTCGAAACGATTTATTACGCAGCTTTAACAGCTTCTAAAGATTTAGCTAAAGTAGAAGGTCCTTACCAAACGTATAAAGGTTCACCAATTTCTCAAGGTATTTTCCAATTTGATATGTGGGGTGTGCAAGCATCTAACAGATGGGAATGGGATGTATTGAGAGAGGAAATTAAGGAGCATGGTGTTCGTAACTCTTTATTGGTTGCGCCAATGCCTACAGCATCAACTTCGCAAATTTTAGGTAACAACGAATGTTTCGAGCCTTATACTTCAAACATTTATTCGCGCCGTACTTTATCTGGTGAGTTCCCTGTGGTAAACAAACACTTACTAAAAGATTTAGTTAAATTAGGTTTGTGGAATGATAGTATGAAAAACAGATTGATTGCTGCAAATGGTTCTATCCAAGATTTCCCAGAAGTGCCGAATAATATCAAAGAATTATACCGTACAGTTTGGGAAATTAAACAAAAAGATATTTTAGATATGGCGGCAGATCGTGGTGCGTTTATCGACCAATCTCAATCATTAAATATCTTTATCGATAGCCCTAACTTTGCAAAATTAACCTCAATGCACTTTTACGCATGGAAAAAAGGTTTAAAAACGGGTATGTACTACCTAAGAACAAAAGCTGCCAGAGATGCTATCCAATTTACAGTAGATAAAGCAAGCTTACAAGAACCAATTGTAGCGGTTTCCAAAGACCAAAGAGAAGCTGAAATCTCTTGTTCCCTAGATAACCCAGAAGGTTGCGAAATGTGCGGAAGTTAAAATTCAACAAAACAATTTCAAAAAAGTCGGTGCTAAAACACCGACTTTTTTCATGAAATACAAGGATTAAACATTAAAAATAAATTCACCTAAACTGCCACAAATTTTTATTCCTAGTTTATTCCTAGTTTATTCCTAGTTTATTCCTAGTTTCATTTATTAATTTCCAAACACCTATTTTTTTAGAACCCTCTCTAAGAATAAGGTTATTTTTTTGAAGTTTAGCTAAATGATATCCTGCGGCTTTATTTGAAATGCCTATAGATTCAGCTAATTCTTGAGTTGTAATATTTGGTTGATCTTTAATTAATTCAATAATTCGTTTAGCTGTATCACTTAAATTAATTTCCCCCATAGTTTTCTCCACAGTTTTCTCTACAGTTCTGCTAAAAACCACTGTGAACATTCCTTCGGTTTTAAATTGCGGTTGAGGTAGCTTTGCTTTGGTTATTAAATCACGAATTCGACCAATGCCCGAGCCAATTTGTTCCACCATATTAATCCGAACAAACAAACCAAAAATAAGTGGGTTTCTGCTATGGCTTTTGGTTCCAAATTCTGCTTCGGTTATCGCATTGCTTAAACCACCAGGATTTGTTATTTCAACTCTATCAGGAAATACTTCAATGCTAATCCGTGCGCCTTTGTCGTAATAATCCCTATGCGCAAGAGCATTTATAATAGCTTCTTTTAAAGCAGTTTCGGGAATTTCCCAATGTTCTTTTCTTGGTCCGCCTCCATCAATTTCGTATCTCACATTTAATTTACCCTTTATCCATTGCATAGCTTGTATATATTGTTTCATTAATGCACCATGGTAAATTTTATCATCCAAAATAGTTGTTTTATTGATTCCCTCAAAAGCTAAACATCTTATAGAAGCCGTTTCGATATATTTTTCGGGATTTTTCCCAAAAAACAATACACCTCCCATTTTAAAATTTTCATCAGGTAAAAATAATTTTAGATTATTTTGGATTTGTTTTTCGCTAACACTTTTTGATAATTTCCCTAATACTTTAAATTCTTCAAACCATTCATAATCAAATTCATCTTTCATTGCAAAATCCTTACAAGGTGTTTCATCAAAATATATCCGATTGGTATTTTGGAAAAAAGAGTGTATTTGATTTATATCAATTAATTTTTGAGTATTAGGACCTTGTCTTACATAAATAGCTCCCGATAAAACATAAGGTTTTTGTGCTCCTGATTCTACTTCAATTACCCAAACAGTTTTATCTTCTACCTCAACCGAATAAAACTTTACTGGTAAATAAGGTTTAATATCGTGTATAGCATTTAAAATAGCCGATCGCTTATTGTTATCAATTGTAGCACCTTCAATAACATTATCATCGCTTACTCCAATTAATAATACACCACCAACCGAATTTGCAAAAGCACAAATTTCTTCTGTAATTTCTTTTAATTTACTAGGTACACGTATTTTAAATTCGGCATGATACCCTTCGCCTAATTCAACAATGCTTTTAATATCTTGTGGTGATAACTGTATTTTCATGAATAGTTTTTATAATAAAAAACAAAAGTAAATATTTTTATTTTAAAACTTTAAATTTATTAAAAAATCAATTAAAATTATTTATTAATATTTATGGAAAATAATTTAATTAAAAATAAAGATTTATAAATCATAAATTAGTTTAGTCTTTCTTCAAATTTTTCCCTAATTAAAAGATGCTACTAAATTTTTATTTTTAAGCACAAAACTGTAATATTGCTTATTGTGTAATTGATGTGGTGCGGTGTGGTTATTTGCCAAAAAAATAAATATATATGATGCAAATTTTTCATCCTTTAGATGATTTTTTCTTTGCACTTTTCCCTAATCTTAAGGGGGGGGGGTAAAAACTTAATAGTCAGTGAGTTACAGAATTACTATGCCCACGAGGGTGTTGTTCCTCAAGTAGAAATTCAAGATAATGTTGCCGTTATCACCTTTAAAACCCCATTAAAATCTTCCGAAGAAAAAGATTATCAGCAAGTTATCCAGTGGTGCGAAAAAGGTAACTATGCACAAGCAAAACCTTTGTTGCAAAAATTAATTGCACAAAACCCTTCTAAATCTGAGTATCATCGTATTCTCGGACAAATTTTATCCGATGAAGGTCATCCTAATTTAGCCATCAATACTTTAATTGATGCCCTAAAATGGGATACACAAAACAATTATGCCTTAATTATGATGGGTAATATTTATGCCCGCGATTTGGATGATGTGGAGGGTGCTATGATTTTTTATGATCAAGTAGTTAAAAACAATCCTAAAGATTATATTGCACTTAACAATATTGGCGCTAATTTACTCCGACAAAATAAGGCTACCGAAGCGATTAAGTATTTCGAAAAAGCGCATCATATCAATCCCAATTACGCCAATATTTATGCTGGTTTAGGCATGGCAAATGCACAATTGGGTAAGTATAGTAAAGCTTTTGAGTATTTAATACACGGTATAAAAATACACGGTAAAACCGATGATTTACACAAACACTTATTGGGCAATGCTTATGGTATTTCTCAAAAAGTAATGACTAGTAATTTGGGAGAATTACTGATAGAGGAAGTTAAGGAAGGTTTGGAGCAAAAAGGACGAGTGTTGGAAATTATAAAAGACGAAAGTATTCCAACGGCTGCAAAAATCGAATTTGCCGAAAATTACAATCGCACAATAGATGTTATAAAATACAATCCCAATTTACCAGGCTATGCCCATTTGGTTTTACACGAATTTATGCATTTGCAATTGGTTTTGGAGGCAAGGGAAAACAACGAAAATCAGTTATTCATCAGCAAAAACCAACATTTTAACCAATTTCAGCTTAAAATACAAACGTATAAAAATTCATTACTTAAAAAATCATTTCCTAGCGAGGTAATTGATAAAGTGATAAAAGATTTGTTTGATGGTTTAAACCGACAAATTTTTAACTCGGCACCCGATTTATTTATCGAAGATAGATTATACCAACAATTCCCCGATATAAAAGCCATACAATTTGTTTCCCTGTATAATTTACTACAGGAATCCATCAAGGCAGTAACCAATCCGCAAATAGTAGAAATTTCGGACGCATGGGTACTCTCAACCAGTAAAATTTTAAACCTTGTAAATGCCTTACAATTTAAGGATTTATTTGGGGTGGATGTAATAGCCGATTTTAAAGCTACCGCAAAAGAACTTGCCCAAGCCCAAGAATTTTACACAGAGTTTAAGGATTACCAAAGCAATAAATTACCTGCGGAGGAATACGAACTGATACAAAACTGGGCAAAGGATTTGGAGCTAGATGCATATTTTGAATTGGTAAACGAAAACGAGTATCGCAAGGAGCAAAATTTTGGGGCAAATATACTTCAAAAAATTGCACAAGATCCTTTTGATACCGAGGAAGAAGATGAGGAAAAACAGCAAGAACATCAACAATTTTTAGCCAATCAGGAAAAACTAGGCTTAAACACCGCAGTTAGTTTTTTTATGGTAGAAGCCCTACAATATTTTAAAAATATCCCAAGCGATAAAATTAAAGAAATTGCGATGGAAATTGCTCTACAAGGCGCACACGGATACCATCCCGATAAAAAATACAAACTCAACAAAATACCCCAAAAAACCTTTACCGGTAATCAAATTTTAGCCTACTACTACGTAAGCTGGGCAATCGCCCTACCCGATATGCTACCACAACTCCAACTCCCCTTTGATAACGAATATCAAATGGCAAAAAAACTTACAGATAATGAGTGATTTTAAGGAAATATTAAAACTATTTTAATTTTAAACACATGAGTAACATAACACAAAATATAAGGTCATATAAGATTGTTTACCCTCAGGTTTATTCATACATACTTCCTAATAGGCAACAGACCTATGGCTCTCAAAAAATAGGATATACTGAGAGAGAAAATGTTGATGAAAGAATAAGAGAACAAGTAAGAACAGCAGCCTTTATTGAAGAATTTAGAAAACTTTGGAGTGCGCCCGCGTTTTTTGAAGGTAATAAAGAAAGTTTTACAGATAAAGCATTTCATAGTTTTCTTGAAAAAAATGGGATTGTAAGAAAATGGGATCTAGGGCAAGAATGGTTTTATTTCAATGGAGAACCTTTAAAATCAAAAAAATTATTTGATTTATTTCGAAAGGAAAAATTTGCTGCACTTCAAAAAGATAACGGTAAAGTAGAATACACCTTGCGTTTTGAACAAGAAGAAGCCGTAAAAAAAGCAATTGAGTATTTTGAAAAAAATGATAAAGGAGAATTTCTGTGGAATGCCAAGCCACGATTTGGAAAAACATTAGCTAGTTATGATTTAGCTAAACAACTAAAAGCAAATAAAGTACTTATTGTAACTAATAGACCTGCAATTGCCAATTCATGGTTTGATGATTTTGAAATGTTTGTTTATGGATATAATTTTATTTCAGAGACTTCTACATTAAAGAACAGAGCTACCCTAACAAGAGAGCAGCATATTGCTATAAAACCCATCAAACCTCTTATTACATTTCTTTCTTTGCAAGACCTAAAAGGCTCTAAATACTTTGGAGGAAATTACGACAAATTACGCTGGGTTGCTGATTTAGAATGGGACTTATTAATTATTGACGAAGCTCACGAAGGTATTGATACAGGAAGAACCGACGCTGCCTTTGATGTAATTAAACGTAAACATACACTTCATCTATCGGGAACTCCATTCAAAGCATTGGCTAATGAGAAATTTCCCAAAGAAGCTATTTACAATTGGACTTATTTAGATGAGCAAAAAATCAAACAGATAGAGCTTGAAGAAGGAGAAACAGGAGAACATACTGATTTACCCGATCTAAAACTGTTTACTTATCGTATTTCTCAAATGATTACCAATGAGGTAAATGAGGGAATTGAAATTGACAATGAAACACGTGATTATGCTTTTGACCTAAATGAGTTTTTTAGAGCGAAAGACAAAAAGTTTGTTCACGAAGACGATGTAAAGGAGTTTTTAAAAAATCTTTCAACAAACAAAAAATATCCGTTCTCTACTCCAGAACTTAGGGAAGAACTCAAACATACCTTTTGGTATGTTGGCAATAGAGTGGATTCTGTGAAAGCTTTAGAAAAACTGCTTAAGGAAGACCCTGTTTTCAAAGATTATAAAGTAATTGTTGCAGCGGGTGATGGTAGAACTTTTGAAGAAGAAGAAAACGATTTTAAAGGAAACGAGTCTTCTTTTCAAAAAGTAAAAACAGCAATTGCCGAAAATGATAGAACCATCACGCTATCTTGCGGACAATTAACCACCGGGGTAACAGTTAAGGAATGGACAGCTGTTTTAATGCTTACCGATATTAAAACTCCTTCATTGTATATGCAAGCGGCTTTTCGAGCTCAAAATCCGTTTAAGGAGTTTAGAAATGGCGAATTGTACTTTAAAAAATCTGCCTACCTTTTTGATTTTGCTCCTACTCGAGTATTAGAGATTTATGACAAGTTTGCAAATGGCTTAAATCCAAAAGCAGTAAATGGTGAAATCACAGAAAAAGACAGAGAAGAAAACATCAAGGAATTGCTGAACTTCTTTCCTGTAATATCTGAAGATGTGAATGGGGAAATGATTGAACTGGATGCTAACAAAGTGCTCACATTCCCGAATGCTTTGGCTGCTACTGAGATTGTGCAAGCTCGTTTTATGACCAATCTTTTATTTAATGATAGTTTAAAAGGCGTTTTCAATTTCCCTAAGGAAGTAGAGGAAATTTTGGAGAAATTGCCAGAGGAGAAAAACAAGCGATTACAAAGACCTGGAAGCACCCTCAATTTAGATGATGCCAAGGCTGTAAACAATAACAAAACCAAAGAAATAAACACCAACACAGAAATTATACTTGGGGAAAAAATATTCAAAACAAATACTGAAAGAGTTGTTGACAATTTATTAGAATTGAATACGGAACAAATTCAAGCAGTTGACTTAGTTCAAAAAGTTTCAGAAGTTGCCGAGCCACTCATTGCAAAGTATAAAGAAGTATATAAAGCAACCGTTGCAGAAACCAACGAGGTAACAAATCAAATAAAAGAAAAAGTAAAAGCTCTTGCCGAAGAATTTAATAATTCCGAGATTAAAGACAGCGAGGCACTCAAGCAAAAATTGATTGATACTATTGAATTGGATTTTGTTTCTAATAAGGTTACAGAAAAGGAAGATGAAAAGGTAGAAAAGGTTCAAAAAACCAAAGAAGATGAAATAAGAGATAGGCTACGTTCTTTTACCAGAACCATCCCTATGTTTATTATGGCAAATTCTTCGAAGGATGAAATTACAATAGATAATTTTGATTTAGAAATTAATGACAATGATTTCCAAGAACTTACTAGTATTACTAAAGAAGAATTTTATAAATTACGTGACGGGTTTTATTATGAAGAAAATGGTGTAAGGAAGGAATTTAAAGGCGTATTTAACAAATACAGGTTTAATGCTTCTATAGCAGAATTTAGACTGAAAAAAGACCAATTAGCCAACTATTTTACGGCAGAAGAAGACATTTTTGAATTGATTCCCAACCAAAAGACGAATCAAATATTTACGCCAAAAAAGGTGGTACAAATGATGATTAACCAATTAGAGGAACACGACCCTAGTTTGTTTAAACGCATCGACAGCACCTTTATAGACTTGTACATGAAATCAGGGATGTACATTACCGAGATTGTAAAAAAACTATTTACAAACACACGAAAACACTATAAAAGTGATGAAGAATGCTTGAAACACATTTTGGAAAATCAAGTGTATGGTTTAGCTCCTACTCCTATTTTGCAAGGGATTACACAGTCTTACATTTTTGGGTTTGATGTTGAGAACAAAATTTCTCACAAAAATTTTATCCAACATGACATTACACCAGAAGCCCTGCAAGCTCTCGCAAAAAAGAAATTACAAGAACTTTTAAATATCAACGAAAATATGAAATTTGATACAGTTGTAGGTAATCCTCCTTATCAGGATAACGATGGAAGTGGAGGTCAAGGTTCGAGTGCAATGCCTATATATCATCACTTTGTTAATTCAGCAAAAGAGATTAATCCTAGAATTATTAATTTAATAATGCCTACTCGTTGGTATGCAGGAGGCAAAGGTTTAGATGATTTTAGAAAGCAAATGTTAGATGATGAACATATAGTTGAAATACACGATTTTTTAAATCCAAATATCATTTTTCCATCCACAAACATTAGAGGGGGCGTTTGTTCTGTGCTTTGGGATAATAATTATAATAATGAAAAAGATTTAGTTAAAGTAGTTACCTATGCTGATAGCTTGACGGACAAAAAAGAGTTAAAAAGAAAATTAAAATTTGATGGAGAAGATATTTTTATTCGCCATATTGAATCTCTTGAAATAGTTAAAAAAATAAAATCACAAAAGAAGTTTACTTCATTTGAAAAATATGTGTCTTCTAGAAAGCCTTTCGGTTTAGATAGTAAATTTGACAGAACTGAGGATTTCCATAATACAAAAGATGGTCTTAAAAACCCTATTATTTGCTATGCTAAACGACAAGAAATAGGTTATGTTGATAATGATAAGTTTAATTTTGATAAAAACAGATTAAATTCTTACAAGGTTTTTACATCTTTTGCGAATAACATTGGGACAGAATTAAATGATGACAACTTAAATACTTTTATTGGCCATCCAAAGACAATTTGTACAGAAACTTATATTATTTTAGGTGATGGATTAGATGTTAATCAAGTAGTAGCTGAAAATATTTCAAAATATTTCAAAACAAAAATCGCAAGATTTTTACACGGTATTGCAAAATCAAATCAAAACGGAACTGCAAAAACTTATAAGTTCGTACCACTCCAAGATTTTACCGAAAACTCAGATATCGATTGGTCAAAATCTATAACTGATATAGAACAGCAATTGTATGTAAAATACGAGTTAACGGAAGAAGAAATAAGTTTTATTGAAAGTATGATCAAACCTATGGGCTAAAGGTGTATAAACAATGAAACAACAAATTGATTCACATAGCATAGATATCCGAGAAGACTATCTTTTAAAAAAAGATGATCTATTGAACATTCTTTTACAAGATAAAACCACTGGTAACAATATTTTGTGGGCAACAGATTCATATGATTCTAATGGGCATTTGTTTGCTAACACTGCACATATTACCACTGATTTGATAACAGGAGCATTAGGTAATTTAATACAACCAAGAGCATTAAAGAGTAAAACAGAGCAACTTTACAGAACACGAGAAAAGGCAGAGGTTTTTACTCCTTTAACTATTATTAAGCAAATGAATGATGGTTGCGATACCAAGCGAGTTACTAAAAACAATTGGCAAGAGTATGTAAGATTGCTGAAATTGGAAATTACCTGTGGAGAAGCACCATTTATTGTTTCTCGTTATGACCCTGTATCCGAAAAACAAGAATTACTTCCTTTAGCAAAACGAGTTGGTTTTTTAGATAAAAAGCTGAGTGTAATTTCAAAATACTGTACCACGCAAGAAGAATGGTTCAAATGGACAAAAGTGGCTTTTCAAAGTTCCTACGGCTACGAATGGCAAGGAGATAGTTTGCTCATTGCTAGAGAGAATTTACTTTATACATTTATAGATTATTATCAAGATAAATTTAAAGAAACGCCAAGCACTGAGCTTCAAAAAGAAATAGCTGAAATCATAGTATGGAACATATTTCAAATGGATGGTTTAAAATATGTAATTCCTATGAGCTGCATAAATGAGAAAAGAATTATTAAGGGAACTGAAACAATTATTGGAAAAGAAGACGATCGTGTAGAAGATATAAAATGTAAGGGTTGTGAAAAAAAATTAATTCATTGGCATAATGGTATATATGCCAAAACTATGGATTGGGAAAAAGGTAAACCTATTAAATTTATTGATATCGTAGGAGTTTAATTCCAACCCTAGTTTACTTTAAACTTAATTTAAACCCTGAGTTATCCGGAAATTCCAGATAACTCAGGGTTGTTAACAAATAGACTATTTTTAATATACAATGTTTTATCGTAAAAACGATCATAACTTTTGGTGAATCTTTGCAATTTAAAATTGCTATATTAAATAAACAGTAAAACTAATCGTGTTTAAAAACTTTCATCTTTTTTTAACTTCTCATTTAGCATTTTAACTAAAGTATCTATTTTTTTATGATCTTCTAATCTACTGTTTTCCCAATCTATTTCATATAAGGGTATTTTATTTTGCATAGAAAACTCTCTTAATTCAATTAAATCGTATTTTTGAATACAATTTTTAGAATAAAATAAAGCTTTTACATCATTTAATTCAAAATCTATAAATGTGTCTTCATCGTTTTTATTTTCTTGTAATGATAAAACTCTCCATTCACACTCTCCTTCATAATCAGTATGTTTTAAACAAAATTGTTGTTGAACGATTTTCTCTACATTTTTTAAATGTTTTTCAGCTCCAATCTCTAAAATTTCACTACCTACAATACTTATTATGTAATTTTTAAGTTTGTTAAGTTCCAAGTATTTTATCTTGTCAAAATAAAATTTATTTTCTGATAATTTTTCGATTCCACTTTTTGAAAAAGCAATACAAACACCTTGATATCTATCTGCATATTGATCCCACATTCTACTTTTTAAAAAACCGTAGTAACTTAATGAAATAGGTAAATTTTTAAAAGGATTAAATAATTCCATGTTATTTAAACAAAAACAAAGTTGTTTACAATCATTTACAGTTTTGGTAATATAGTTTGCTAATTTTTCAACATCATTCTCTAATATTTTTTGATATTCAGGAAGAATACCTGATAAACTTCTTGATATTAAAGCTCTTTTACTTTCTATTGGGTCGTAAGATTTTTTTCTATCTGAAAACCTTAATCTTTTTTTATTTAAAATTTTACATATAGCTGTATCAAATTTAGTGAAGTGATAAATAATATCATCGCCAGATAAAAAATCAGGAATATTATAGTCGTTAGGAGATATCAATCCTTTAGCATTCATTTCTAATTCTTCTTTTGTAATTAATCTATGTCTGTTCATGTCCTTTAATAAATTGATGCCATTCTATTTTTTCATTATTAGGAATTCCTATTTGTAGGACTTCTATTTGATTACCATCTTCTTTTTTTTCTTTCAATTTGAATTTATAAACTTCTTTTATATTCATAAATTCACTATCAACTAACCTTGGATGAATTGCGTAATTTAATTCGTTTTGATTTAATTCTACTGAGGGATACAAAAGCAAATCAATAGTGTAGTCAATATCAACCCTTAAATTATACAATATTTCGTGAGCTATACAAGAAGTTAAATTATAGTATTCTTGTCCTTCAATTAAAAATAAATCATTTAGTTTAGTTACATAATTCATTAAAGATACATTCGCTTCTTTTTTGTTAAAATTAAAAATCTTTTTGAGTTCATTGATGTTGTTATTTGCAATGTTAAACAACTTAGAGTTTTCCTTTAAGACTTTAGAAGTAGGTAGTAACATAACAGCAAAAGTAGGTTTGTTAACAGATATTTCCCATTTAGATAAATAATATATCCCACCTAAATTTAAGCTATCTTTTATTTCCGATATTGCCGCACCAAAATATTCACTTCCATAAAATACTGGATGATTTTTTATATGGGCTCTACCAATATTATTTGCAATGGGATTGTAAGAAAATGATTTTGGATTTGTAATATCTATTCCATCATACTCATCAACTACTCTATATATTTCAATTTTTTTAAAGTTTTCACTTAAATCAAATGCTGGACGTATGGGAGAAAAAAAGTTTTCATTATACAAATCGTAAATTTCGGATTGTTTTGTCAGATGTTTTGAATCCTCTATAAAAGTATTAAAAGCAAGTTCTAAATCTTCAGGCTTAGGTATAAATATATTATTTGGTTTTTCCATTTTCCCTAATTTTACCGTTTATTAATTGTACATAATTAATCATATAAACCCAC
>JACCDH010097507.1_pt1 | contig 14112 bp, 6 predicted proteins | sample 7442481 | NCBI WGS metagenome assembly JACCDH01 (sample SAMN15323433, study PRJNA562643) | freshwater metagenome | isolation source: river surface water | place: USA:Blue River Watershed | collected 2017-08-15
AAAAGTTGAATTTTTAAAAATTAAATTAATTTACCTAATTATAAATTATAAAATGTCCTTGGAAAATATTAAAAATTATGATAATTTAAACTTTTATGAAATAAAATCGTGGTCTTTAGAAGAACTAAACTCTGTGCTATTACGATCAATTGATTTTATAATAAAAAAAGATTCTATTAATAAAAATTATATTAATATTATTAATATAGATTTTATATCTAAAGATATACAATCACAACTTCCAAATAAAATATCATATAATCAATTATTATATTATATCGCCGATTATTTTGCTAATAGAATAAAAAACCATTTTATTTTTGATTTATTAGCTTCATATTTTGCTGTATTAAGATTGCATGGAACAACTAGTGATAATTATTATGATATAATAAATGAATTATTTCATAATAAAGATCGAGAAGGAAATGAAATACATTTAATTAACGATGAATTATATATGACAGTTTTATTAAATAAACATGAAATACAAAAAAAAATAGATTATTCAAGAGATTATTTATTAGATTTTTTCTCAATAAGAACATTAGAAAGATCCTATTTATTAAGAATATTTAATAAAACTACAACTACAAATACAAAGATGCATGAAAATGATAAAGAAGCAATTATTATAGAAAGACCACAGCATTTATTTATGCGCGTGGCATTGGCATTATGGGGAGGAAATTTAGAGAGAGTATTTGAAACATATGATAATTTATCATTAAAATATTTTACACACGCAACACCAACATTATTTAATGCTGGTACAAATAGACAACAATTAAGTAGTTGTTTTTTAGAATCAATTGATGATAATATTGAAAGTATATTTAAAACAATTTCAGAAACTGCATTTATATCAAAATGGGCAGGTGGAATTGGAATTCATGTATCAAGTATTCGTGCAAAAAATTCATTAATTAGAGGAACAAATGGAAAATCTGATGGAATTATTCCTTTATGTGTATTATTTGAAAAAGAGGCAAGATATATTAATCAAGGAGGTAAAAGAAATGGTTCAATCGCAATCTATTTAGAACCATGGCATGCAGATATATATGATTTTATTGAATTACGACAACCAAATGGTGATGAAAATATGAGAACACGTGATTTATTTTTAGCATTATGGACTCCTGATTTATTCATAAAAAGAGTTTTAGAAGATGGTGTATGGTCGTTAATGTGTCCAGATCAATGTCCTGGTTTATATAATAATTATGGTAGTAAATTTGAAGAATTATATATTAAATATGAACAAGAAGGAAAATTTATTAAACAAATTAAAGCAACTGATTTATGGAAAAAAATTCTTGAATGTCAAATTCAATCAGGTATGCCATATTTACTATATAAAGATCATGCAAATAATAAATCAAATCAAAAAAATCTTGGAACTATACGAAGTAGTAATTTATGTGTAAGCGGCGATACATATATTTTAACAAAACATGGTAATAAACTTATAAAAGATTATGAAAATCAAGAAATAGATATTTGGAATGGTTATGAATGGTCTAATGTTAAAATATTAAAAACTGGAATAAATCAAGAATTAATGGAAATAAGCTTTAGTGGTTATAATTTGGAATCAAAAATAAAATGTACACCTTATCATAAATTTTATATTAAAAGTAATAATTCAATTTTGGAAAAAAGAGCAAATGAATTAATAATTGGAGATGTAATCATTGATTTTTCAATACCGAGTTTAGAAGATGACACTGAATTTACAATACATTATGGAATAAAAGTAACAGAAATAAAAAATAATGTATCAATTGAAGATACTTATTGTTTTAATGAACCAAAAAAACATTATGGTATATTTAATAATATATTAACAGGACAATGCGCTGAAGTAATAGAATATTCCGATTATGATGAAATAGCAACATGTAATTTAGCATCAATATGTTTACCCAGATTTATTAAATATGATGTAAATAATAATATTAGTTATGATTTTGAAAAATTATTAGAAATTTCTCGATTATGTACTAGAAATTTAAATAGAATAATAGATATTACATTTTATCCAGTCGAACCTGCAAAGAAAAGTAATTTAAAACATCGTCCAATTGGAATAGGTGTTCAGGGATTAGTTGATGTATATAATATTTTTGGATATTCCTTTGGTTCAGAAGAAGCAAAAATGCTTAATAAAAAAATATTTGAAACTATTTATTTCGGTGCATTAACAGAATCAAATGAATTAGCCAAAGAATACGGATATTATGAAAGTTTTAAAGGATCGCCAATGTCAGAAGGTATATTGCAATTTCATATGTGGAATGTTAATGAAAATGAATTATTAATGAATTATGATTGGAAAAGATTAATAAATAATATTAAAATGTTTGGTATTAGAAATAGTTTATTAACTGCATTAATGCCAACTGCATCAACATCACAAATTATGGGAAATTGTGAATCAATAGAACCATATCATTCTAATATTTTTATAAGAGAAACATTAGCTGGTGAATTTATTGTAGTAAATAAAAATTTAATGAAAGATCTAATAAAAGAAAATATTTGGAGTGAAAAAATAAGAAAAAAAATAGTTATCGATAATGGTTCAATACAGAATATTTCTGAAATACCTCAAAAATATAAAGATATTTATAAAACTGCTTTTGAGATTAAAATGAAAGATATTATTGATCAAAGTGCAGATAGAGGAATTTTTATTGATCAAAGTCAATCTTTAAACTTATTTATGGCAGAATCGGATAGAAATAAATTACATTCTGCTCATATACATTCTTGGAAACAAGGATTAAAAACAGCTATGTATTATTTACGGTCGAGACCTTCAACAGATCCTATTAATTTTGGCGTGGATGTTGAAGAAATAAAAGAATTGAAGAAAGAAATGACTAAAACTGAAGAAAAAATATGTAAATGGAGACCAGGTATGAAAATATCAGAGTGTAATGTATGTTCGGCTTAATTTTTTTATCTAAATAAAATATATAATGTTTTATTTAACAAATAATTATAATAATTTAGTAAAAATAGTATGTAAAAATAATAATATACATAATTTAATTGGTGGTAGTAAAAAAAAAAAAACAAATAAAAATAAAAGATATAAATAATAATTTAAATGAATCATATTTATTAGAGTTATTAGCAAATAAAAATTGGGAAAAAATAATAGAAATTTATAAAAATCCAAGAGATATTAAAATTAATGGTAACAATTTATTACATTTAGCATGTTCAAGAGGAGAAGTTAATAGTATTAATTATTATTTATTAAAATATCCTGAACTTTTTTATGTTGCAAATAATGAAGGAGATACATGTGCACATATTCTAGTTAAATATGGATATTATGACATTTTAAAAAAATTAGTTCCAAAATTTCCAGAAGCAATACATTTTATAAATAAAGATGGAGCAAATTTATTAGATTTAACTGTGAATGAACCGCAAATAATGAATTGGTTAATAAATTTAATAGATCCAGAATATTTTAAAGAAATGGATTCATCAAAAATTGCTTCTTTAAAATCATTAGTAGAATTAATTAAATTAAATAATGGACAAGATTTATATTTACATTTGATAAATAAATTAGTTAATAAAGGTTTTCAATTAAATCAACCATCACCTTTTTCCCCTTTAATAATTGCTTCTAAATTAGATAAACCTGAAGTAACTGAAACACTATTAAAAGCAGGTGCTGATCCAAATATTAGAGATATTAATGAATTAACTCCAATAATTAGAGCTGTCGAAAATAGTTCATATAATAGTATAAAATATTTATTAGATTATGGTGCAGATATAAATTATGGTGGTCCTGAAGGAGATCATTTTCCTTTGAATATTGCATTAAATAATAAAGATAATAAAATGGTTGAAATTATATTAGATAAAAATATAAATTATAATTTTAAAAATAGAAATTTAGATACCCCCATACATATAGCATTACAAAATGAATTAGAACAAAATTTTTTAAAACCATCATTATTATTTAAACTGATTCACGAATCTGATTTAAATCTTCCTAATATAAAAAATTCAACACCATTACATTTATTAGGAAGATATTCCAAAAATAATAATATATTAAATTATAGTACAATTTTAAAAAAAAAAAAGTTGGATATTACGATAAAAGACAATAATAATAAAACTCCATTATATTATTTATCAAGAAATGTAAAAACAATATTTAATATAAATGAAAATTCATATGTAAATGAAACAAAAAATAATATAATAATGCCAAAACTAAAAAATAATAATTTTGGCTTATTTAATTCTGATATATTGCATAATGTTATTTATACTGTAATGATATTAAGAAAATATAAAAATTTAGCTATTCCAACAATTACAAAAAATTATGATAAATATATTAAAGAATATGATAATTTTAATATTTATTCAAATTATAAAAGTTCTGAAGGAAAATTAATGAAAGATATTATATCTATTTATTATGATAATTTTTATAATATTATTCCATATTTAATTTTATGGAAATCACGGGATTTATATTATTATAATGAAAATTTAGAAGTATCTATTAAAAAATTATTAAAAAATGAAAAAATAGATTTTATTTTTATAAAATTATCTTTAATACCAAATTTTAATAGCACTCATGCAAATATATTAATATATGATAAAAAAAATAATATTTTAGAAAGATTTGAACCATATGGACCAAATGATATGTTAGACGAAAAAGAATTAAATAAATTTATAGAAAAATTAAGTAAAAAAATTTTTAATAAAAAAGTTAAGTTTATTTATCCAAAATTATTTATGGAAGAAACTAAATTCCAAATTGTAAGTAGTGATTCTGATCCATCTAATAAAAAAATAGGCGACCCTATTGGATATTGTTTAGCATGGTGTTTTTGGTATTTAGAATTAAGATTAAACAATCCAAAATTATCATCAAAAAAATTAGTTAATAATGCATTTGATAAAATTTTAAAAAGTAAAAATCCTGATTCAAATCAAGTATTAAATTATATTAGAAATTATTCACAAGAATTAGATAAATTGAAAAATATTTTTTTAAAAGAATGTAATATACCAGAAAGTGAATATTATAATAATAATTATGATAATAAAATTATAGAAAAAATTTTATCTAAATTATTAAAAAATATATGATAATTTTATAAATTATTTATATAAAATAAATATATAAAAAATATTTATACAAATGAAAAATAATTTAACGAATATAAAAACTTTTATCAAAATTAAACCCCAACCCAAATCTAAATCTAAACCAGAATCAAAACCTAAATCTAAAGTCGAAACTAAACCAAAATCCACACCAAAAATTGAATCAAAACCCAAACTAAAACAAATATCTTTACCAAAATCTAAACAACCAAAAATAATTAATATAACTAATTTAAAAACTTATATAAAATTTGAAAATACAATTAATCCGATTAATAATACTAATAATGTAGTTAAATTTAAAAATTATACAGAAAATAATAAATTAAAAACCAAAAAAATAGCTGATAATGAAAAAATAGATTTAGTAATTACATATGTTAATTCAAATAATCCAGAATGGATTAAATTATATAATAATTATACAAATATAGTATCTCCATGTATTAGATCAAAATCAACATCTAGATTTAGAGATAATGAAGAATTAAAATATTGTTTAAGAGCAATTGATAAATATATTAATTTTTATAGATATATATATATTGTTATTAATCATCCTCCACCTGAATGGTTAAATACGAATCATCCAAATATTAAAATAGTATATCATCATCAAATTTCAGGATTAAATAATAATTTACCTACATTTAATTCACAAGCAATTGAATGCAATTTACATAAAATAGAAGGATTGACAAATGAGTTTATATATTTTAATGATGATGTATTTATTAATAAGAAACTAAATAAGTCTTTTTTTAAAGATAATAATAAAGTTAATATTTTTATAAAAAAAAAATATACTCCTAAAGGTATTCCTGATAAAAAAGAATCAGGATATAGCAATGCATGGAAAAATGTAAATAAAATTTTAGATGAAAAATATAAAAAAGAAGAAAGATATTTTGTTGAACATTATCCTCAATATATAATTAGAAATGATATGTATTTTTTGGAAAATAGTTATAAAAATCATTTTAATAATACTACAAAAAGCAAATTTAGAAATACAAATAATATAAATCCAACATGTTCATTACTTCAATATTATTATTATTATAAAAAAAGAGGAAAATTAATATATAATAGTAATATTAAAACAATTTATTTTAATAATACATATTCACATAATATGTTACAATTAAAAAAAATAAATAAAAATACTCATGTATTTTGTATAGAAGATTGTATGAATAATAACAGTAAAAATAATTTTGAATTAATTAGTAAATTTTTAAATAAAAAATACCCTCGTCCGTCTAAATTTGAATTATTAAATAATAAATTAAATAATGATTTAGATAATGAATTAGATAATGAATTAAATGATGATTTAGATAATGAATTAGATAATGAATTAGATAATGAATTAAATGATGATTCAGATGATGATTTAGATGATGATTTAGATAATGATTCAGATTTAGATAATAATGAATTATTAAAAAATTAATTTCTAAATTGAGGATCTACATATTCCATACCTAAAAAATCAAAAATTTCTTTTTCTGAATTGGCTTTTAACATAATATTTTTTTTATCATATAACCCGTATTCATTTAATGTATATCCTAAACTAATTGCAATCATTCTCATTTTTTTATTAAAATCTTTTGATCCAGTAAAATATAACATTGCATAATAATATGATTCATATGGAATAAAACGAATATCAATTCGTCGAATGGGATTATTATTGAATTTACACAATCCCATATATTTAGTAGGAACATTTAAATCTGTTAAAGATTCTACAATAAATTTTTTTTCTATTAGTTTTTCTATAAATATTTTTAAATAATTATTTTTTTCTTTTTCAATATCTTGTTTTGTTTTTAATTTTGGATGTACTACTAACATATCAATATCATTCGCAGTTAACTTTAATCGTCTATAAGATCCACAAATTATTCCAAATAATTCACTATCAATTGATTTTAATGATTCTAATAAAAAATTATTTATTTTATCTATTTCCAACCTTGGAATATTTTCTTTTATTTTACCATAATATTGTAATCCTTTAATTATATTTGGTGGTAAATCAATATGCTTTGATTTATATAATTGTTTTAACTCTTTTATTGATTTAATATTATATTTATTAAATAAATCAATTGCTGTTTTATGTCCAATACCATAAACGTTTTCAAGCTCTTCTAAATAATTTAGATAAGAATCATCAATTATTTCATTTTTAATTTCGGATAATTTTCCAGTTTTAATTATTTCATTAATTCTGTTTATAGTACCTATTCCAATTCCCTTAATATCCTTCAACTCGTTGCCAGATGTAATTTTATTTGGATAATTTTCTAAAATTTTAATAACTTTTTGAATAGTTGATAGTCTATAAGATTGTATTAATTCTTCTTTTTTAGTTTTTGCGGAATCAATCTCAAATTTTATTTGTTTTATTAATTTTTTAAATTCATTAATTATTAAATTATTAATCATATATATTTATAAATAAATAAAAATTGAAAAAAATATATTTATAATGTTAATTATAATTAATATTATAAAAAATGGATAATTTTAATCCAAAATTAGATGTACGTGGATTATCTGGATTGGTAAATATTGGTAATACTTGTTATATGAATTCTGCATTACAATGTTTGTCAGCTAGCCCCTTATTTATAAGTTATTTAATAAAAAAAAAATTTGTAAGCGATTTAAAAAATAATATTGTTGAAAATTTAGCAGAAATTGAAAGAAAAAAGAAAAATAGTACAGATGATGATGATGAGGTGTCCGTATATTTAAAAGATGTTAAAAAAAAATATTATAATTCAATGACATATAATACATATAAATTATTTAAAACTTTATGGAAGGCTAATTCAAAAGTTACACCTAGAACATTTAAAACAAAATTAGGTGAAAATTTTTCAAATTTTAGAGGTTTTCAACAACAAGATTCACAAGAATTTATTAATATACTATTAGATAAAATTCATGAAGAAAATAAATCAGAAGTTACACTAAAATATAAAAATATTCCTGAAGATATCATGAATTATATAGATATTCGTAAAAAAAAATGTGAAAGTTTAGAAAATGAAAAAAATCCTGAATTACTTGAATTAAAAATAAAAGATTTTGAATTTTTTACAAATTCTTTTCCAAAAGAAGAAACAATATTTAAATCACTCGACTATTGGGATAATTATATAAAAAAAAATTATTCGCCAATTATAGATATTTTTACGGGATTATTTATGGGTGAGATTACGTGTAAAACATGTAATAGTAAATTTACAAATTTTGAGCCATTTAATATTTTACCATTACCTATTCCAGATAATGTACAAAATTTAAATGATTGTCTTAAAGAATTTAGTAAATGTGAAATTCTTGAAGGAGATAATAAATATAATTGTTCTTGTTGTAAACAATATACTAATGCAGAAAAAAGATTATATTTATGGGATCTACCTGAACTTTTAATTGTACAAATGAAAAGATTTACAAATAATGGAAGAAATACAAGAAAAAATAATGATATAATTAAATTTCCATTTGAAAATTTAACATTTGATGATAATTATCATGAATATCGTAAAAGAAATTATAATTATGATTTATATGGTGTTGTATATCATATGGGTAGTTTACATGGTGGACATTATATTTCATTTACAAAAAATCCAATTAATAATAATTGGTATAGATTTAATGATGAAACTGTGCATCATATACCAAATGACAAAATTGAAGAAGAAATATTAAATGGAGGATCGTATATTCTATTTTATAAAAAAAATTACAAAATTTCAAAAGATTCATCTATTGAATTAGATGATTCAAATGATGACGATGAACTAAGTAGTATTGAAGATGTAGAATAATCTTTATTTATTTCCAAAACTATTATTAGCATTTTTTTTAAATTATACATAAATATTTTTCCAGTTGTTTTTAATTGTTCATATAAATACTTAATATCATAATTATTTGGAATTTTTAATACAAAATAATTGGGTATTTTTTTTGTTGTTTTATCATTAATCAAATTTAAAATTATATTTTCTAAACTTGTATCATTAATATATAATTTTAAATTTTTTTGTTTTTTATAATCTTTTCCTCCCCACGGAGGATCAATATATATAACATCATGATCATCTATTTTATTAAGCAAATTTAAAAAACTTGTACAAAATATTTTAGAGTTTTTTGTAAAATTATAGGCTTTAATATTATTGAGTAAATAAAAATATCTAACTAAATTTTTTTCAAAAGAATATACTTTTTTAAATTTATTTAAAAAAGAAATAGTATCTCCTCCACATCCAGCAGTACAATCAGTAATTATAATTTTATTTGTTTTGGTATGATTTAAAATAATTTTTGTTATTTTTTCTGCATATATTGGTGATGAAATATATGAAACAGACTCATTATCTATTTTTAATTTATCCAATATTTCTTTTTCATTATTATATATCGGAAACAATTTATCATAATAAATTATTTTTTCCATTTAATAAATAATATTTATATTTTCTTAGATTATTTCAATATTATTTATTATTAAAAATTGATTTTTTTATATTATAAAATATTAAAATAGTAATAAACCAATGATATTTCAAATAGTTGATTGGAACTATTTTCACGAAGAAGATGAAGATGGTATTAAACAATACAAAATACGACTTTTTGGTAGAACCAAAGAAAATAAAACAATTTATGTACGCGTGGATAACTTTAATCCATATTTTTATGTTCAAATAGATAGATCAATGAGAAAAGACAAAATAATATCTCTTATGGAAGAAGTTAAAAAAAAAATATATCCTAAAGAAAATATTGATGGACTTTTAAAATATGATATTGAAGAAAAATATATATTTTATGGATTTACAAATTATACTAAATTCCCATTTTTAAAATTAACATTTTCAGATTATGAATCATTTCGTTCATATGAAAGAGCATTTAGTAAACCAATTAGAAAAAAAAAATATCGCCTTTTTGAATCAAACATAGAACCATTTTTAAGATGTATGCATATACAAAATTTAGATGCAGTAGGATGGGTTAATATTAAAGAAAATGAATATACTGAACTTGATAATAAAATTAGTTGTTGTGATATTAATATTTCATGTAAATACACTGCATTAAATAGACACGATGAACGTATAATTATGCCATTAGTAATCGCTTCTTTTGATATTGAATGTGTAAGTAAAGACGGAGGATTTCCTCAACCATTACGAGAAGAAGATCAAATTATTCAAATTGGTACAACTTTTTCACGTTTTGGCGAAACAGAATGTTATTATAAACATATGATAACATTAGGGAAATGTAAAAAATTAGACGGTGTTGATATAGAATGTTATCAAACTGAAAAAGAACTATTACTTGCTTGGACTGATTTAATTAGACGTACAAATCCAGATATTATAACTGGATATAATATAAATGGTTTCGATTTTGAATATATGAAAATACGTGCAGAAAAATTAGGTATTCATAATAAATTTTCAAGATTATCAAGAATTACGGGAGAAGAATCCAAATGGAAGGATGTAAAACTAGCCTCAAGTGCATTAGGAGAAAATGTATTAAAATATTATGATATGACAGGAAGAGTTATAATAGATTTAATGAAAGTTGCTCAAAGAGATTTTAAGTTAGCATCTTATAAATTAGATTACGTAGCTTCTTCATTTATTAAAGAAGGACTTGAAAAATTAGAAATTGATAACGAAAATAATCGTTCAATAATTTATACAAAAAGTACATATGGTGTTAAAATTGGACAATATATTACAATTTTTTATAATGATAGTATTACTGATAATAAACATATGGAAGGTAAAAAGTTTAAAATTTTAGAATTAGATGATAAAAAATTAACTGTTAACGGAATAATAGAAAATGATATTATGAATATGGGATATAAAGTTTTTTGGTGTCAAGCCAAAGATGATATTGATCCAAAAGATATTTTTGAATATCAAAAAAAATCACCATTAACAGATAAATGTAAATATAGAACAATAGTTGCAAAATATTGTATTCAAGATTGTGAATTAGTTAGTAAATTAATGTCAAAACTGCAAGTATTAACTAATAATATTGGTATGGCAAATGTATGTCATGTACCGTTATCTTACTTATTTATGAGAGGACAAGGAGTAAAAATTTTTTCTCTCGTATCACGTAGATGTAGATTAGAAGATCATTTAATTCCTGTATTAAAAAAACCAAAAAAAGATGAGACTACAAAAAATAAAAATGTATTTGATATGAAAGATGGAAAATTACTTGATGACTTTGTTGGAGAATTAAATAAAACAAATGATTTTGAAGAAGAAGATGATGAAAATAATAAATATGAAGGTGCTATTGTATTTCCACCAAAAAAAGGAGTTTATTTTGAACCAATACCAGTATTGGATTATAATAGCTTATATCCAAATTCAATGATTCAAAGAAATTTATCACATGAATGTAATATTTTAGATGATGATTTGGATAATAAATATGGCTATTTAAATGATTATAAATATCACGAAATAACATATAATACAACATATATATTTGATGAAATATATAAAGAATTTAAAGGGGAAAATTCATATATTGATTTTTTAAGATTAATATTAACAAGTTTTATACCAAAAATAAAAGTAGATTATTCGCATTTATTTGATGAAGATGAATTAAGTATTGATTCATCAAATACTTCCAATAAAAAAAAATCAGAAAATAAAATTATTGTTAAATATAAAGATGAATATGAAAATTATAAAGAAGAACAATTAATTATTCGCGATGAAAAAATACGTGATAATTTAAAATATATAATTAAAGACAGTTATAAAAATTTAAGTGCAATTATAAAAATTATTATGCTAAACATTGTTAGATTAGCAAAAGTATTTTTAAACAAAGATGTAAATGTAATTAATAACAAGGAAAGAAAAACTTTTCAACTTTATACTGATATTTTTAAAAAAAAATCATTATGGGTTGAATTAGAATATACCTTAAATAATGAAAAAATAATAATTTATAAAGTATGTAAATTTGCCGAAAAATCAGATGGTAGTAAAGGTATTATTCCCCAAATTTTAATTGGATTATTAGATGCAAGAAAAAAATACAAAAATGAAATGGAAGATGAAAAAGATAATTTTAAAAAATCAATTTTAGATGGTTTACAACTCGCTTATAAAGTAACTGCAAACTCATTATATGGGCAAACAGGTGCTCCAGTTTCATCGATCTTTATGAAAGATATTGCAGCTGCTACTACCGCAACAGGTAGACAAATGTTACAATACTCAAGATACTTTATTGAAGAAAAATTTAGTAAACTTATTAATTATGCATTAACTGACAAAGAAACTTATTTAAAATTTGCTAATAATACATTTAAATATTTACCTTATAAAGTTAATTCATATGGAAGTGAATTTCAAATACATATTGAAGATAAAATAATAATACCAGAAAAACGCTGGAATAATCCGAAGGCTGGATATTCTAACAAAAATGAATTTTTTGAAATATTTTATAAAGAAATAAATAAATTATTAAAACATAATGAAAAACAATTTAGTATTAACCCAACAATTATCTATGGCGATAGTGTTACTAAAACAACACCTATTTTGATAAAAAATCGAGATAAGGTAATTATAACTGAAATTCAAAATATACCGAATAATGGTTGGAATAATTATAAAAATTTTAAAACTGATGAATATAATAATATCATAAAGGATAAACTTGATATATTATTTAAATCACCAATAAAATGTTTTGAACAGAAAAACAAAAAACTAAATGTAATTGATACCTCTAATTATGTAGGTGGAAAAATTGGTGGCACTGTTTATATAAATAATAACCGTATTATTTTAGAACATAAAAGCCTAAATATATGGAAAAGTTATGAAAATACTGAATATAATATGATTTTAGCTAAAAAAGAATTATATAAAATCAATAAAGATAATAATACTATCAAAAATAACTATAGTTTATGTTATGATTTAGACAATAAGGATATTTATATAAAAGTCAAATTAAATGATAATGATTATATGTTATGTGATTACGATGATCTGTACTTTGTAAAAAATCATACTTGGGGTAAAAGTGATTTTGGTTATGGAAAAGCTACGATTCGGAAAAATAATAAAAAAACAACAATACCTTTTCATAAACTTATTTTAGATAAAATAATTAATGAATTACCTTCTTGTTTAAAATTAGAAATATTAAAAGAAAATTTTACTATTGATCATATTAATAATGATAAATTAGATAATAGAAAATCTAATCTTAGACTAATAAATCAACAAGAGCAATGTCTAAATAGACAAAAATATAATTTTAATACTACAAAATATATAGGTGTTCAAGAACATACAAGTGGTCTATTTTGTGCTAATTGGACAGATATAAATGGGAAAGAATTTAATAAATATTATACAACCAAAAAAGAAGCAATTATAAAAAGACGTTTGGAATTTAGTAAATTAATTGAAAATCTTGAAGAAAAAACAACTAATTATAAAAAAAATCTATTAAGAATATTAAAAAATGATCAAGATAATAGATACAATAAAGAATATGCTATTACTGATCATTTAATTTGGTCTGATAAAGGCTGGGTTAAAATCAAGAAAATTATAAGACATAAAACAAATAAAAAAATATTTAGAGTTTTTACATTAGATAGTTTTGTAGATGTTACTGAAGATCATTCTCTTATAACTAAAAATTATGAATATGTTAAACCTAAAAATATAATGAGTGCCGAATTACTAAAAGCATTCCCTCAAAATTTAAATGAACCTAATAATAAATATAATATGAATTGTTTTGAAAGTTCTAATTTAGTAGAATGTATGAATTATTATTATCATAACAAGATTAATAATTTCAATATATTAATAACTA
>JACCDH011051578.1_pt1 | contig 14110 bp, 12 predicted proteins | sample 7442481 | NCBI WGS metagenome assembly JACCDH01 (sample SAMN15323433, study PRJNA562643) | freshwater metagenome | isolation source: river surface water | place: USA:Blue River Watershed | collected 2017-08-15
CGAAAGCCCATCCTCGTGCTTCTGGAACGAGGCGGTCAGGTTAAGGATCGGCCGACCCTGCTGGCTGGCGACAACGCGGCGGTTGGAGAACGAACCGCCATCGAAATCGCGCGCGACGTTATATTCGCTTGGATGCTCTTCGCTGCCGCCGCGCAGGAAATATGCGTGGAGCGAGTGCGCGGCGCGGTCTTCACCCACCGTTGCCTGGGCGGCATTGAGCGCCTGGGCGATCACTTCGCCGCCAAACACCCGGCCGATGCCGCCCTTCTTGCGCCGGCCGTGGAAGTGATCCTCGCCATCGGGTTCGACGGTCAGCAGGCGCACCAGGCCGGAAACAAGGCGTTCGGGCGAGATATCGGGGATGTCCATGACATGCCCTTTGCGGACACCACCAGCGCGCGTCAATCCGGTTTTAGCCGGACGGTTAAACTGCGCTGGCTGTTACCCGGCGGCAGGAGCAGCCGGGCATTGGCTGGCTGCTCCTGCCGCAAGCGCGCTTACTTCCCGGTCTTGGCCGCGGTGCTTGCCGCCATCTGGAACCGGGGATCAATCGCGGGCTTGCGGGCATAATCGCTGTCCGAGGGAATGTAGGCCGGATTGAAGCGATCCGCCCACTTTTCCGCTTCGACCAGCCATTCGATATGCACCTCCTCATAAGGGAGGTTATGCGTGCCCTTGGGCTGTTCGACATAGCGGAAGTCCACGCCCTCCTGCTTGCCCGAAGCCTTGAGACGCGAGACCAGGGTCCGCGACTGCTCGATCGGGATGCGGGCGTCGCGCAGGCCAGCGACGATCAGGATCGGCGACCACGGACCATCGGTGTTGCGGGCCGAGGAGATCGCCACCAAGTTGTCTGCCGTGGCCTGGAAGTTCGCGCCAAAGCTGCCGAAGGTGCCCTGATCATAGGCCTTCATCATCGGGAAGTCATAGACCCCGGCCCCGGCGATTGCGCACTTCCACACGTTTGGATCGCGCTGCGCGCCCCGCGCCGTGGCATAGCCGCCATAGGACCAGCCCATGATGCAGGCGCGCTTCGGATCGATCAGCCCGGTCTGACCGAACCAGGTCAGCGCATCATTGAGATCGTCCTGCATTCGCTGGCCGTAACCGTTGGGTTTGCGACCTTCGAGCACGAACTGCTTCCCGTAACCGCCCGAGCCACGATAGTTTGGCTGGATCACGACATAGCCCAGTTCGGCCATCGCCTGGTGCCACGGGAAAACGCCAAACTCTTCCTCGTCGCGCACGCCGAAGGGGCCGCCGTGGGGCATCACGATAACCGGCAGGTTCTTGCGATTGGGCCGGTGGCGCGGATAGGTCACAATGGCGGGGATCTCCATCCCGTCCGATGCCTTGTAGCGGATCGTCTCGGTCGGATTCATGTCTGCATCCTGAAGCTCCGGATGGAAGTTCCCCAGGATGCCGAGATTGCCGCTGACGGTATCGTAAATGTAGTAGGTGCCCGGTTCGGACGGCTTCGCAATGAACACCACCAGCTTGGTATAGTCATCGTTGGCCGACATGATCTGGGCGTTGCCCACGCCGAAGTCTTCATCAAAGAACTTCTGGATTTCGTTGAGCCGCCCATCGAACCAACGGGTACGCTGCTTGTTGGTGATATAGCGCACGCCGATCAGACGGTTGTTGTCCTTGCTCGGCACCAGTCCGCTCACGTCATGGCCGGGCACCTCGAACACCGGCTTGCCGACGATTTCCATCGTCGCCACGTTGATCCGATAAACCTTGCGGAAACCGTCCTTGTTGCTGGTGGCATAGGCGATGTCGCCTTCCAGCGTGAAGATGTCGGGCGTGATCTGGGTGCCGGTGTAGGTCGTGTCCTTCTCGTTCGCGATGGTCTTCAGCGGTTCGTCCGGGGTCGATCGGTACATCAGCCGCTGCTTGCCATCATCATCGCCGCCAATCCCGGCGCGGATGACGCCCTTGCCATCGGCGATCCACTGGCTGACGAAAACGTTGGGGCGCTGCACCGTGCTGAACTTGCCGGTGCGCACATCAAGGTCGATCACCTCGGGGCGAAATTCGTTCTGCTCGTTGCGGAACGAGGTGCGCTGCATCAGCACGCGTTCCTTGGCGTGATCGCGGTAAAGGATCTGGATCCCGTTGCCCGATGCACCTTCCCAAGCCAGCGGCGTGAGCGAGCCGCTTTCCAGATCGTATGCGACATAGCGCAGCAGATCGGCCCGCCGGCCGCCGAAAATCTCGCGCGAGGCGAGCGTGAACAGCACCGTCCGGTTGCCCACCCACGACCAGCCGCTGACCGTGCGGTCACCCGCTTCGCGGAATTCTTCGGCGCGGACGAAGAACTTGGGCGGGCTGCCCGGCTTGTTCAGATCGATGATGCCCAGATTGTCGATCCCGTTGCGGCTCATCATCACGGCGATCTTGGTGCCATCGGGCGAGATCGTGGGGTTGCGCATGAAGGGGCGCTTGCCAAACACTTCGGTCGGGGCGCGGCCCTTGATCCCCTTGACCACGATGTCCGTAGCTGCCGGCGCGGCAGTCTGCGCCGCGAGCGGAGCGGAGACGGCCAGGCAGATGACGGCAGCCAGCGTGCCGCTGGCCAGGATGTTCTTTGCAAGCACTTCCGAAACCTCCGAAGGGATGCGACGCACGGTCGCTCATCCCGGGAAATCTAGCCAATTGGCCGGGACGCGCAATGGGCCAAAGGGTCAGGATCAAAAGAAAACCCCGCCCGGATCGCTCCGGACGGGGTTTCTTTCACCCTGCGGTGGGTGAGGGGCTAATGCCCGCTCAGTGACCCGCAGCCAAAGCCGCGAGCAGCAGCAGCGCGACGATGTTGGTGATCTTGATCATCGGGTTTACGGCCGGACCGGCGGTATCCTTGTAGGGATCGCCAACCGTATCGCCGGTAACCGCAGCCTTGTGGGCTTCAGAGCCCTTGCCGCCGTGGTTGCCGTCTTCGATGTACTTCTTGGCATTGTCCCAGGCGCCGCCGCCCGAGGTCATCGAGATCGCGACGAACAGGCCGCCGACGATCACGCCAAGGAGCAGTGCGCCCAGTGCCGCAAAGCCATTGGCCTGGCCGGCCACCGCCGTGATCACATAATAGACCACGATCGGGACGAGCACCGGCAGCAGCGAAGGAACGATCATTTCCTTGATTGCCGCCTTGGTCACCAGATCGACCGTGCGGGCATAGTCCGGCTTGGACGTACCAGCCATGATGCCCTTGTCATTGGCGAACTGGTCGCGAACGTCCTTCACCACGTCACCGGCAGCGCGGCCCACGGCGGTCATGCCCATCGCACCGAACAGGTACGGGAGCAGCGCGCCGAGCAGCAGGCCGACGATCACATAGGGGTTCTCCAGGCTGAAGCTGACGGTCAGATCCGGGAAGAACTCACGCAGGTCGGTGGTGTAGGCTGCGAACAGCACCAGCGCGGCAAGGCCGGCCGAGCCGATGGCATAGCCCTTGGTCACGGCCTTGGTGGTGTTGCCCACGGCGTCGAGCGCGTCGGTCTTTTCACGGACCGAATCGTCGAGGCCTGCCATTTCGGCAATGCCGCCGGCATTGTCGGTCACCGGGCCATAGGCATCGAGCGCAACGACCATGCCCGCGAGCGCCAGCATCGCGGTTGCCGCATAGGCAATCCCGATCAGGCCAGCGAGCTGGTAGGCAATGATGATGCCGGCGCAGATCACGATGGTGGGCAGCGCGGTCGATTCAAGGCTGATCGCCAGACCCTGGATCACGTTGGTGCCGTGGCCGGTTTCCGACGACTTGGCGATCGAGCGCACCGGGCGATAGTTCGTGCCGGTGTAGTACTCGGTAATCCAGATGATCAGGCCGGTGATGACCAGACCCAGCAGCGAGCAGTAGAACAGCACGCGGCCGGTGAAGCTTACCGTCGTATCGAGGATGGTGTAGCTCATCGCGGTTTCCATGTCGCCCAGCGCATAGGAAATCGCCCACCAGATCGCGCCGATCGAAAGCACGGCAGTGACCAGGAAGCCCTTGTACATCGCACCCATGATGTTCGTGCCGCCACCCAGGCGGACGAAATAGGTGCCGATGATCGAGGTGACGATGCAGACGCCGCCAATCAGCAGCGGCAGTGCCATCATCGGCATCAGCAAGTCGCCCAGGCCTTTCAGCAGCAGCGCGGTCAGCACCATGGTAGCGCCTACGGTGACGACATAGGTTTCGAACAGATCGGCTGCCATGCCGGCGCAGTCACCCACGTTATCGCCCACGTTGTCAGCGATCACGGCCGGGTTGCGCGGATCGTCTTCCGGAATGCCTGCTTCTACCTTGCCGACCAGGTCAGCGCCGACGTCGGCAGCCTTGGTGAAGATCCCGCCGCCCAGACGCGCGAAGATCGAAATCAGCGAGGCACCGAAGGCCAGCGCAACCAGGCCATCGACCACGGTGCGGTCTTCGCCGCCCACGGTGTAACCGGCCACGGAGGTCAGGTAGTAATAGAACACTGCGATCGCGAGCAGCGCGAGGCCGGCAACCAGCATCCCGGTGATAGCCCCGGCGCGGAAGGCCAGGGTCAGACCGGCCTGCAGGCCCGACTGGGCCGCCGCAGCGGTGCGGACGTTCGACCGGACCGAGATGTTCATCCCGATAAAGCCGGCAACGCCGGACAGCACGGCACCGATCACGAAGCCGGTTGCCGAAATCGTGCCGAGCGTGGCGACAATGATCAGTGCAACGACAACGCCGACGATGGCGATGGTGGTGTACTGCCGCTTCAGGTAGGCTTGTGCCCCTTCCTGAATGGCGGCGGCGATTTCTTGCATCTTGGCATTCCCGGCGGACGCGCCGAGAACCTGGCGACTGGTAATGAAGCCGTAAACAACGGCTACCAGACCCAGGATGATTGCGAGCGTGACGAGATCCACGAGTTCGCTCCCCCTTATTATCGATAGTTATAACCCCGCGAGTGCGGGGCTGGGGGGAGGCTATATGACGTTTTCGGGCCATGCAATCATTTCAGGCGCGGTTTCCTCCGCGCCGGCTTGGCCGGGTTCAGGGTAAGTGTTTACTGCTGGCGTAAACGCCAAAACCAAGCAATATTGCGTGCTTCGATGGTTTGTGGGAAGTTAACGCCATGGCTATGGTCCTCAAGCACGTGCTCGCCTGGATGCCGTTCTTCTTTGGCATCGGGTTCATCGCCCCGCTGATCGCGCAGGTGATGGTGCGGTGGGATGTCCCGGCACCATTCGGCATCAGCCCGATAGCCTTTGGCCTGATCATCGGTGCCAGCTGGGGGCTGATTGCCAATATCCGGGGGCGCTGGCTGTGAGCGAGCAGGGGCTGCTGGCGCGCGGCGAGAGTGCCGAACAGGATCGCGCCGTTTTCACGCTCGGGACGGATGGGCTGGATCGCTACACCCGGCGCGACCTGCGCAAGGAAGAAATTGCCATTGCCCGCCAGTTCCACGGCGGGGCGATGTGGCCCTATGCCGTTGCCGCCTTTGGCTGCTTCGCGATCTGGCTTTCGTTCTTCCCGCTGGCGATCATGGGCATGCTTAACCTGCCGCTGGCCTTTGTCCTGTCCTGCGTGTTCTGCGTGGGCGGCTATGTCACCAGCCACGAGGCGATGCATTCAAACATCGGCCGGCCGGGCAGCAAGACCCGCTGGCTGAACGAGGCGGTTGGCGCGATATCAACCATTCCGATCGTCTTTCCCTTTTCGATGGCGCGGCTGATGCACCTTGAGCATCACTATCACTGCAACCATCCCGACAAGGATCCGGACTATACCGACGAAGCGCCCAATATGTGGGCGGCCTGGTACAAGACCTGGTACAACCGCCAGCCGGGCGTCGATGGATCGATCCACCACTACAAACGCATCCTGGCCGAGATGGGCACGCCGATTGCCCGCCGTGCGCTGGTGGAGACGATGGTCCTGCAACTGGTGTTCATGGCCACGCTCTTCACCATGGCCTGGAACGGTTATGCGATCGAAGCGGCGCTGATCTGGTGGCTGCCGCGGCACATCGGCCTCAGCTATATCCGCTTCTTCCTGTCGTGGGCGCCGCACCACCCGCGCGAGGGCAAGATGGGACGCTATGAGAACACCTATGTGTTCAAGAGCCGGGTTGGCCATGTGCTGTCGATGGGGATGCAGTACCACATCGTTCATCACCTATATCCGGGCATTCCGAACCACCGGACCAAGGAAGCCTATTACGCGCTCAAGCCGATCCTGAAGGCGCGCGGGGTGGATGTCTCGCCGCTTTAGCGGTGCTCGTAACCGAGGCCATCGGTTTTGGGCAGGGCCATGCCGTCCAGCATAATTGGTGCTTCGCCTGCGGCCGATGCCTTGCCAATCTCGAAGGCCCTGACCGGGGGCTCCGCTCCAGCGGGCAGCGTGAACAGCAACTGGTAATCCTCGCCCCAGCGCAAAGCCTCTGCGCGGCGGGTCTCGGGCGTGGCGATCGGCACGGCGGCCCCATCGATCGCGAAGGAAACGCCGGATGCACTGGCCATGCGGCTGGCATCGAGCAGCAGCCCATCGGAGACGTCCATCATGGCGGTAACCAGCGGGGCTAACGCCCAGCCTTCGGCCAGCAGGGCTGAAGGGCGGCGGAACGCGGTGCTATCAGCCCCGCTGCCATCGCGCAGCGCCTCGAACCCCAGCATCGCTGCGCCAACCGGTCCGGTGATCCAAAGCGCATCGCCAACCTGCGCGCCGCTCCTTGAGGGAACGGGGCAGTGGGTCGCTCGGCCCAGCGCAGTCAGGCCCAATACCTGCGCGCCGGCTGCCCCGATCGTGTCGCCGCCCAGCAGCGGCACACCATAGTGCGCCAGCACTTCGCCAAGCCCCTCCAGGAAGCGGTTATCGTCCGCACCAAACTGATAGCCCAGCAGCACGCCAAGCGGTTCTGAGCCTTTGGCCGCGAGGTCCGAAAGGTTGCTGGCAACCAGCTTCCAGGCGACATCGGCGGGATCCTGCCCGGTCAGGTAATGGATGCCTTCCGCCATGGCGTCATGCGTCACGACCAGCGTTTCGCTGCCAAGGTCGAGCACGGCGCAGTCATCAGCCAACCCGCGTGCGGCGGGATGCGTGGCGAGACCACGCAGGGCAGCGATGAAGGCAGTCTCGCGGCTCAGCCGCGCACGTCCTTGGCCACGGCGTCAAGCACGCCGTTGACGAACTTGGCCTCGCGCGCCTCAAAGAAGGCGTGGGCGACGTCAACATATTCGCTGATCGCGGTGCCAGTCGGTACGTCGGCACGGGCCAGCAGTTCCCAGGCGCCCGCGCGCAGGATCTGGAGCATGGTCCGGTCAAGCCGCTCCAGCTTCCAGCCTTCGGCGAGCCGCGCAGCAAGCAGGTCATCGATTTCCTCGTAACGGGCGATCACACCGGTCACAATGGCATCGAAAAAGGCGACTTCGGCTGCGGCGTACTGATCACCCTCGATCTCCGCGCCAAGCCGGTGGCGGTGAAACTCGTCGAGCAGCGTAGCCTGCGGCGTGCCCTCCATGGCATGCTGATACAGCGCCTGCACCGCGGCAAGGCGGGCAGCGGGGCGGGCTTTGGGATTGCTCATATTCCTAATCTCACTTCGATCGAGCGCGCGTGGGCGGTCAGCCCTTCGGCATTGGCCAGCTCGACCGCGGCGGGGCCAACGGCCCTGAGCGCCTTGGCATCAAGCTGGATGAAGCTGGTGCGCTTCATGAAATCAAGCACCGACAGCCCGGACGAAAACCGCGCGCGGCGCCCGGTGGGCAGCACGTGGTTGGGGCCGGCAACATAGTCGCCCACGGCTTCGGGGGTCATCCGCCCCAGGAAGACCGAACCGGCGTGGCGGATCTTGTTGAACAGCGCCTGCGGATCGTCGGTCGCGATCTGGACGTGCTCTGCGGCAAGCGCGTTGGCGAGGGCCGGGGCTTCGGCCATCAGGTCGGCCACTTCGATTATCGTGCCGTGGGTGTTCCAGCTTTCGCTTGCGACCTTGGCGGTCGGCAGCATGGCCAGCTCAACCCCGATCCGGTCTGCCACGGTATCGGCGAAGACCGGATCGTCGGTGATCAGGATCGACTGGGCCGAAGGGTCATGCTCGGCCTGGCTCAGCAGGTCGGCCGCGGTCCATTCCGGGTCGTTCTGGCCATCGGCGATCAGCAGGATCTCGCTCGGCCCGGCAACCATGTCGATGCCGACCACGCCAAACAGCTGGCGCTTGGCCTCGGCCACCCAGGCATTGCCGGGACCAACGATCACGTCGACCGGACTGATCCGCTCGGTGCCATAGGCCAGCGCGCCCACGGCCTGGGCCCCGCCGATCCGCCAAACCTCATCCACGCCCGCCAGATGCGCGGCAGCCAGGACCAGCGGATTGACCTGTCCCTTGGGGCAGGGGGTGACAACGACCAGCCGCTCAACCCCGGCAACCTTCGCCGGGATGGCGTTCATCAGCAGCGAGGAAGGATAGGCCGCTCGGCCACCCGGCACATAAAGCCCGGCGGCGTCGACGGCTGACCAGCGCGCGCCCATGCGCACGCCGTGCTTGTCCTGCTCGTCGCGGTCGCTCGGCTTCTGGCCTTCGTGGAAGGCGCGGATCCGCTTGGCGGCCAGCTCCAGCGCAGCGCGCAGGTCAGGCGTTAGGTTATCAAATGCCTCGCGGCAGGTTGCAGCATCGATCTGCCAGTCGGCATCGGCGGCCAGCTCGTGCTGGTCAAACTTGCGGGTCAGTTCGACTAGCGCCGCATCGCCGCGGGCGCGGACATCGTCGAGGATGATCTGCACATCGCGGCTGACGTTCTCGTCGCTTTCGCGGCGGTCCGCGACCAGCTTGCGAAAGGCGGCATCAAACCCGGGTTCGCGGGTGTTCAGGCGCAGCATCAGGCGGCCTCCGCCGGAGCGGCCAGCGCACGGAACGCCTCGACCAGCGCGCCAACGCGGGCATCGGTCTTGAGTGCGGCACGGTTGACGATCAGCCGGGCCGAAATCTCCAAGATGGTGCTGGTCTCGACCAGCCCGTTGTCCTTCAGCGTCCGCCCGGTCGAAACCAGGTCAACGATCCGGCTGGCCAGGCCAAGGCCCGGGGCCAGTTCCATCGCGCCGTTGAGTTTCACGACCTCTGCCTGCACGCCCATCCGCTCAAAATGCTTGCGCGTCAGGTTGGGATACTTGCTGGCCACGCGCAGGTGGCTGCTGAGCGGCGCGCCGACCTGGCCGACTGGCTCGGCGACTGAGAGGCGGCAATGACCGATTGCCAGGTCCACGGGTGCGTAAAGGTCAGGATAGGCGAATTCTTCAACCACGTCCGAACCGACGATCCCGACCTGCGCCGCGCCGTGGGCAACGAAAGTGGCCACGTCGAACGCGCGCACGCGGATCACCCGCATGTCCGATCCTTCACAGGCAAACGAAAGCGCGCGGTTGCCCTTGTCGTGGAACCCGGCCTCTGGCACCACACCGGCGCGGGCCATCAGGGGCAGCGCCTCGTCCAGAATGCGGCCCTTGGGCACGGCGAAGGTCAGCGGGTTCGACATAGCGCGCGCCTTAGGGAAGGCGGGCCGAAAGGGCAAGGATCGGCTATGGCTGAAGGCTATCAGTTCATCGATATCAACGCCAAGGGCGAGGGGATTGTTGTCGCGGCCTTCGACAACCAGGTGGCCTATTGCACCCAGGCCGGGGCAACCGTGACCGCACGGGTGGTCGCCGCCCTGCGTGACCTGCTGGCGCGCGGCGAGCCGGGGGCCTTGCTCGATGCCATCCGTGCCTGGCCCGGCGCACCGCTGGCCGATGCCCTGCCGCTGCGGGTGGCGGGCGGAATCCATGCGCTGCACCTCAAGGGCGCGGAGCAAGCCTTGGCGGCGATTTATGAGGATCGTGCCGGAGTTGACGATCCCGCCATCGTTGCCGCGGCGATCCGCGCGCATGAAGAGGAGCTGCTGCCATGGCTGGATGGCCCGCCGCAGACCAATGAAGCGGGCCGATCCAGCAATTTCATCGCCGCGATGCTGTGGCTGGCCGAACAAGGGCTGGCGCCGCGGTTCGCGTGTCTGGAAATTGGCTCCAGCGCGGGGATCAACCTGATGCTGGATCGCTATCGCTATGATCTGGCTGGGGTGCAGGTCGGGCCCGAGCCGGGGGCGATGCGGTTCAAGCCGGACTGGCAGGGCAATCCGCCGCCGGATCACGCAATAGCGATTGTTTCGGCCAAGGGCTGCGATGTTGCCCCGGTTGACCTGACCGATCCCGACCAGGCGCTGCGGCTAAAGGCTTATATCTGGCCCGAACATACCGTGCGGTTCGAACGGATGGCCGCCGCGGTTGCCGAGGCGGGCAAGTCACCGCCCGATCTGGTGCAGATGAATGCGGCCGATTTCATCGAGGCCGAACTGGCCAAGCCGCAGGCGGCTGGCACCACCCGCGTGCTGATGCATTCGATCGTCTGGCAATATGTGCCAGCAGACCAGCAGGCGCGGGTCACGGCCGCGATGGAGGCGGCTGGTGCGCGGGCAACACCTGAACGCCCGCTGGCGTGGATTGCGCTGGAAGCAAACCGGGTCCTGCACCTGCACGAGCTGGTCGTCAGGTTCTGGCCGGGCGGGGGCGAGCCGGTGATGCTCGCTCGCGCCCATCCGCACGGTGCTAGTATTGACTGGCAAGCCTGAACCAGGCGACCGTATCGTCGATCCGTTCCTTCCACCCGCCGTGGTATGAGACCCATTCCCAGCCAGAGACCACGGCAAAGGCCGCAACCCCCATGCCGCCGACCTGCAGCGTGGTCAGGCCGCCCTGCCAGGCCGCGAAGCCGAGGCCGATGAACAGCATGTTGCCGATCCCGTGTGACAGCGGGAAATTGCCCATCGGGTTGGAATAGCGCTTGAACAGGCCCAGCCCGGTGAGGAACAGGTTGGCCCCGCCGCACATCACCAGGGCCAGCTTGCCGCCTGCGGGCTGGTCCCACATGTCAAGCAGCTTGGCGTCGGCCACGGCGAAGATCACGATCCCCAGCACGATCGGCATGTGCAGATAGGTATAGGCATTACGCGCGACGCGGCCGACTTCGGCATTTTCGCTGATGTGTTCCGACCCGCGCTTTTGCCCGAGGTCAAAATAAAGCCACCACATCAGCACCGAGGACAGGAACGCGAGGCAGAAGGCGAGCACGCGGCCCGTCTCCATCGCCGCATCGGCAAAAGTCGCGCCAGTGATGATGATCCCTTCGCCCAGCGCGATGATGATGAACAGGCCGCAACGTTCGGCCATGTGGCTGCCGGAAATGTCCCAGTCCGAAGCCTTCGATCGCCCCAGCAGCGGGACCGGGAACAGCGTAATCGGGCCAAGGTATTCGATCACCACGGCCACCAGCCACCAGGCCAGCCGCTCTTCCTCCGGCCGCAGCACCCCGATCAGCCAGAACGGGGCGGCAAAGCAGAACCACAGTGCAATCCGCACCATGTTGCGGGTATTGGCGCGCTGTTTGCGGTGCAGGACCACGGCCATGAAGGCGGTCCGCCCCAGTTGCAGCGCGACATAGCTTGCGGCGAAGAGCCAGGCATATTTGCTGAAACCATAGGGCAGGGCGACTGCCATCAGCAGGCTCAGCGCCATCAGCGCCAACAGCATGACCCGGATCTCGAACCGTTCGGGATCGGCCCAGTTGGTGGCCCAAGTGGTGTACATCCAGGCCCACCACACGGCCAGGAACAGCACCAGCGCCTGGGCAAAGCCCAGCCAGGTCAGGTGGTCCTTCAGGAAGTGCGAAAGCTGGGTGATCGCGAAGACGAAGACCAGGTCAAAGAACAGCTCCAGGAAGCTGACCGGAGCATGGCCCCCGCCATGATTGCGCAGCAGCGAGCGGCGGCTTTGCGCCTCGGCCGCAGCCAGCGCCGCGCCGATCCCACCGCGCTGCGGCTCAGCCATGGGTGGTCCGCGCCAGGAAGGCATCGAGCGCGGCGTTGACCTGCTCCGGCGCTTCCCATTGCACGAAGTGTCCGCAACCCGGCACTTGCACCAGGGTCAGGTCTTCGATCACTTCATCGAGCCCATCGAGGTTGGCGGCGGGCAGGGCCGTGTCCTCCATCGCCCAGACCACCAGCGTCGGGATGGTCAGCTTCGGCAGGGCCGGTGGCTGCCAACCGGTTGGCAGCGCATAGGGCGCGTCCATGTCGAGTACGTCCATCGGGCTGGCGCGATACCAGTTGAGCATGGCGATGGACGCTTCGCGGTTCGCGTAATCCTCCATCAGCGCGGCGCGTTCGGCTGGGTCCATCCTCGGATTTTCGGGCATTTCGCCAAAGGCCTTCAGCAGCACGCCGCCCAGACCGAACTGCGCGACCAGTTCGTCGCTCGCCGGATCGCGGAACACCCGGAAGTATTGGCTGGCCTGCCGCTGTTGGCGGTTGGTGTAGAGCAGCTTGGGGAAGATCACCGGGTGCGGCGCGTTCATCACCACGGCGCGGGAGACCCGGCCGTTCAGCTGCCCCATGATCGCCACGCCCCAGGCAATCGCGCCGCCCCAGTCATGACCGACCACGGTGAATGGCCCGACGCCAAGCGCATCAGCCAGTTGGAACACGTCACCAATCAGCTTGTCGGGCGTGTAGCTGTCCACCCCCTTGGGCTTTGACGAACCGCGATAGCCGCGCTGATCGGGCGCGATGCAGCGATAGTGGCCCGAAAGGTGCGCGATCTGGTGCCGCCAGGTGCGGTGGCTATCGGGAAAGCCGTGCAGGAACAGCAGCGCCGGCGCGTCACGCGGCCCGGTGTCCACCACGTCGAGTTCGATGCCATTGGCCAGCGTGACGCGGATCTGCTCCATCATTCGGCCCCGTCGTTCATCCGTTCGACATAGCCGGCAGTCATGAAGCCTCCGATCTGGTCCAGCAGCGCGTCCTGCATGCGGCGGGCCTCGCCCATCGCCTTTTCGGCGCCTTCGGCGACGATGATCTCGCGCCCGCCGGCCAGCATTTCGTCGATCATCTGGGCCACGGCGACGGCTGGATCGATGCCGTTATCGATCACCTTGTCCGACACGCCGCGTTTCGAGCCGTCCGCGGTCAGGGCGTTGCGCGAAACATCGGTGCGGACCGAGCCGGGGTAGATGTTGTGAACCTGCAAGCCGAGATGGGCCACTTCGGCGCGCAGGGCATCGGCATAGCCCGCAATCCCGAACTTGGCGGCGCAATAGGCGGTGCGCATCGGCACGCCGACCTTGCCGGCGATTGACGAGATATAGGCCAGCCGGCCCGACTTGCGCGCGACCATCCGCGGCAGGATCGCTTGCGTAAGGGCGATCGGGGCGAGCAGATCAACATTCACGATCTGCTCGTAAACCGCATAGCTGGTTTCAACCGCCAGGCTGCGCTGGGAAATGCCGGCATTGTTGACCAGCAGGTCGATCCCTCCAGAGATCGGCGAGGCCCAGTTCCAGGCCTTTTCAACCGCCGGGGCGAGCGCCGCGATGTCAGTCGTCTCAAACGGCAGGATCAGGCAATCGCCGCCGCAGTCCGCCGCCACGGTTTCCAGCGCATCCAGCTTGCGGCCCGACAGGACCAGCCGCGCGCCCTGCGCCGCCAGCGCCTTGGCCAGCGCGGCACCAATCCCCGATGAAGCGCCGGTGATCCAGGCGGTCTGTCCCTTGAAGCTCATGTCTCTCTCCCTGTTGTTCTGGTTCAGCGGTTGTCGCTGTTGGTCAGCGGCACCTGCGGGATCGGGATGAATTCATCCGCGTCGCCCGGCACCTTTGGAAAGCGGCCTTGCCGCCAGTCGTCCTTGGCCTGGTTGATCCGTTCGCGGCTGGAAGAAACGAAGTTCCACCAGACGTGGCGCGGGCTGCCAATCGCCGCGCCGCCCAGCAGCATCACCCGCCCGCCGCGCTCGCTGGCCAGGCGCATGGCAGCGCCCGGCGCGAGCACGGCCAGTTCGTAAAGCCCCAACGGCACGCCATCGATGTTGGCTTCGCCGCCCACCAGCATCACCGCGCGCTCATCCGCCTCGCTATCGATGGGAATCGCGCCGCCAGGGCCAAGCACGATCTCGGCATAGATTGTTTCGGAATGCTGGGTGGTGGGGGCGGTGTGGCCCCACAGGCTGCCCATGATCACGCGGGCGGATACGCAGCTGTCCTCAACCAGCGGCAGGCCGGTCTGCGCC
>JACCDH011347913.1_pt1 | contig 14109 bp, 12 predicted proteins | sample 7442481 | NCBI WGS metagenome assembly JACCDH01 (sample SAMN15323433, study PRJNA562643) | freshwater metagenome | isolation source: river surface water | place: USA:Blue River Watershed | collected 2017-08-15
GTTAAGTTAGACATTGTAGAACTTCTTTTATTGTAGTTAACAATTAACTACGGTTTTGTTTTGTTTATTTCGGCTGCAAAGATAGGGATAAAAGCGTTACTAAATCAATAGTTTAGTCAAATATTTCTACGTTTTTAGGGTATTTTGACCTATTGAAAACGAATAATCTGTCTTCTAGGGTAGCCATATAGTTAATAGATACCACTTTTACGTCAGTAATATTGTTGCTTTTATCCAAAATAATGGCATTAGATAGGGCAGATTTAACCTTGTCTATGATTAATGTAACCTTTTGAAAACCCTTTTTACGGTCTATTGGAAACAATTCAATCGTAGCCGTTTTAGCATTTTGAGCTAATAATTTGAAATTGAAGTCTTTATCATAATTCCCAGACAACAATTTCTGAGGGCTCAGCGTTTGCTCTGTTTCTGCCAAACTTGACTTTGAAATGGTATTGACCCCATCAAAATTATAGATCGAGCTACCATCACAAAGGATCTCTAATTTACCTTCGTTTAAAAGGTATTTCTCCCCTTTCATCTTTAATTGGATCAACTTGGTGCCTAAAGCCTTGCCTTTATTGTTTTTAGATACCAGCTGGATCTTTACTAAGATCCCCTTGGACAACTTCACTTTTACGCCTACTTTATCCAATATTGCCTTTGCATTAGGATCTTTTTGGGCATGTAATTGTAAGGTTAAAATACTCAATAAACAGATGATAGCTATTCTCATAATTGGATTATAATGGGCTAAGGAAAATGAATGGTTGAAACTTTTGCAAAAGTAGACAATCCTAGTGGATTATGATAAATTTTGCAAGAAATCATACAACTCCGCATCCGATTTGTACAACACTTCTCTTGGTTTACTACCCTGACTTGGTCCAACAATACCAGCAGCTTCCAATTGATCCATCAACCTGCCTGCTCGATTATAGCCTAATTTCATTCTTCTTTGAATGAATGAGGTAGAACCAACTTGAGCGCTAACAATCAATTTAGCTGCATCTTCAAATAAGCTGTCTCTATCTCCTGCATCAAAGCCAGAACTTTCTAGGTCTTTTTCATCTATATATTCAGGTAATAAGAAGGCGTCTGGATAGCCTTTTTGCTCCGCAATAAAATTACAAACACGGTCCACTTCTGGGGTATCCACAAAAGCACATTGCAAACGTGTGATTTCTCCATTGTAACTCACCAACATATCTCCTTTACCAATGAGCTGCTCCGCACCACCTGCATCTAAAATGGTTCGGCTATCTATTTTACTGGACACTTTAAAAGCAATACGAGCTGGGAAATTGGCTTTAATGGTACCTGTTATAATATTCACCGAAGGTCTTTGTGTTGCAATGATCAAGTGGATACCTACCGCACGTGCTAACTGTGCTAAACGCGCAATCGGCATTTCCACTTCCTTACCTGCTGTCATAATTAAATCCGCAAACTCATCCACCACCAATACAATGAATGGCAAGTATTGATGTCCTTTTTCTGGATTTAATTTTCTTGAAGTAAACTTCTCATTGTACTCTTTAATATTTCTACAGCCTGCTTCTTTCAATAAATCATAACGATTGTCCATCTCAATACACAATGCATTTAATGTATTGATTACTTTCTTCGTATCTGTAATAATCGCATCTTCTTCTCCTGGCAATTTTGCCAAGAAATGTTTTTCAATCACACGGTATAAACTCAATTCCACTTTCTTAGGATCTACTAAGACAAATTTTAATTGAGATGGATGTTTCTTATATAATAAGGAAACCAGGATCGCATTCAATCCAACTGATTTACCCTGACCTGTCGCACCTGCCATCAATAAGTGAGGCATACTCGCTAAGTCCACAATGAAATTTTCGTTATCGATTTTTTTACCAATCGCAATCGGTAATGAATGTTGGCTTGTTTGGAATTTCTCACTTGCCAATAAAGTTTTCATACTTACAATTGACTTGCGAATATTAGGCACTTCAATGCCAATGGTTCCTTTTCCAGGAATTGGTGCAATGATACGTATCCCCAATGCCGCTAAACTTAACGCAATATCATCTTCCAAGTTTTTAATTCTACTGATACGTACCCCAGGTGCAGGTACAATCTCGTATAAAGTCACTGTAGGTCCTACAGTTGCAGAAATACGTTGAATCGCGATATCATAGTTTTTTAAAGTAGCAATGATCTGATTTTTGTAGGTCTCCAATTCTTCTGGATCTTGTACAATTTTTTCAGAGCCATGTGTCTCTAATAAATTGATAGATGGGTACTTGTAATTTTTCAAATCTAAAGTGGCATCGTATTTAGTAGCCAAAGTTCCCACCGCTGCCACCACTGCTTCCTTAGGTACTTCGTTGATTTCTAAATCAAGGTCTTCTAATAATTCATCATCAATATCAAGATCGTCTTCTTCATCATCGACATCATCATCAACATCCTCATCAGCAGCATCCTCATCAGTAACACCTTCACTCTCGGCTTCACCATCAATCGTTAATGGAGTTTTTTTTTCTTCTTGCGCTAGCGATAATTCGTCAATAAATAATTTGGGACCTAATTCGCCTAGCTCATCAGACGCTGTCTCGTCTTCATCCGCCTCTGGCATGATCACTGAAATTCCAGAAGCATTCTCTTTTAAAGTATTGCCTGTTGCAACAGGGGTGTTTGCTGGAGCAGGATTGTTTAAATCCCATTCTTGCTTCACTGCTTCTTCGGTGTCTTCACTAATAAATGTAGATTCTTCTACTTTTTTCTTAGAAATTAAAAAATCAAAATTAGGCACATTGAAGCTTGGATTAAACCTCCATATAAAATAGCTAAATCCAGCAATAAACAAAATTGCACCCGTACCAAATCTACCAATCCATTTGATCAACCAACTGCTACTATATTCACCTAAAGCACCGCCCCAAGAGAATGCAGCATTGGGTGTAAAATAAGCAAAACAGGTACTTAATACTAAAAGGCCCACCAATACATATCTCAGGTTACGCCATAAACTAAAAATAGACTTTGTAAAAAACAAGTTCACACCTAATACAAAAAAGAAAGTGCAAAATAAGTAAGCAGCTAACCCAAATCCATTGAACATAATTTGGTATGCAAAAAATGCACCTATATACCCTAATAAGTTATTGGCTTTTACATCTTGTGTAGAGAACAATTGTGTTCTCCACAATTGCACCATATCTTGGTCTTCTTGCCAAGTAAATAAATAAGATGTGAATGCTACAAAAAGGAATAAGCTGACCAATAAGGAGATGGCCCCTAAGATCTTCATTGTTCGTTCGTCTTTTACTACTTCAGACACAACTACATCTGCTTCTTTGTCCGGATTTAAAATCGGAGAATTTACCTTTGGTGTTGATTTGCTTTTAAGCGTATTTGCCATGGGGACAAATATAAATAGAAATTGGCTACATATCTACTTTATTCAGCCAAACAACCTTCGCCCAGCTGGCCCATCCTAGCATTAAGCTAAGTCCTCCAAAAGGGGTGATAGGACCTAATAAAAAAGACCAATTGGATTGGGTCATAGATAAAAATGCCAACCCATAGATTGAACCACTAAATAACAGGATCCCAATGATGAAAAAATTGGACGCCCAAGTGATCCCTTTTTTATTATTTATCTGTGCTACATTTATTTGACAATAAATAGCCAATAGGATCAATGCCAAAGCGTGGATCAATTGATAACGAACACCTGTCTCAAAACTTTGTAATTTCTCTGGACTTAAGATTGCTTTTAAAGCATGTGCCCCAAAGGCACCGAGTATCACAGCTACTAATGCAAATCCAATTCCCCAAAGTAAAATTTTACGATGCATGTTTTTGAATTAATTTCTTTAATCCAGCTTCATTAATTTGATCTGATGTTAAACGGTAATGTGCTTGTTTGTAAAAAGGATGACGCTCAACTAATTTTTGTTCCAAAAAAGTAGCTAATTCCTGATCTTGAAGGTCCGCAATCAATGGACGATCCGCTTTTGCTGGGGCTAATCTTTTAACAAGTACCTCTACAGATTCATCCAACCAAATGACCACGCCTTCTTTTTTCATGAAATCCATATTCTCCTGAAAACAAGCTGTGCCGCCCCCTGTAGCCACAACATACTTTTTCTTTTCTTTGAACCATTTCAAAATCTTTGACTCTGCTTTTCTAAAATAAGCTTCACCGTCCTCACTAAAAATTTCGGCAATGGTTTTTTCTTCATTCATTTCGATTAAAGCATCTAAATCATAGCCAACAGATTTATTCCATTTCGCCATTTGCTTTAACCAATGTGACTTCCCTGCACCCATCATCCCGATCAAAAATATTCGCTCCGCTGCCATAATTTATTTAAATGCGTTAAAGCCTGTAACGTCCATACCAGTAATTAATAAATGAATGTCATGGGTTCCTTCGTAAGTGATTACACTTTCCAAATTCATCATATGACGCATCACTGAATATTCCCCAGTGATACCCATACCACCTAACATTTGTCTTGCATCTCTGGCGATATTTGTAGCTATTTCACAGCTATTTCTTTTTGCCATACTAATTTGAGCTGCAGTAGCACGACCTTCATTCATCAAAACTCCTAAACGCCATACTAATAATTGCGCTTTTGTAATTTCAGTCACCATTTCTGCCAACTTCTTTTGTTGCAATTGGAAACCACCAATTGGTTTGCCAAATTGGATACGCTCCTTGCTATATCTTAAAGCAGTATCGTAACAATCCATCGCAGCACCAATTGCGCCCCAAGCAATACCAAATCTTGCTTTGCTTAAACAGCCCAATGGACCTTTCAATCCTTTTACATTTGGTAAAATATTTTCTTTAGGCACTTTTACATTATCAAAAACCAATTCACCTGTTGCACTCGCACGTAAACTCCATTTACCATGCGTAGTGGGTGTAGTGAATCCTTCCATCCCTCTTTCTACTATCAAGCCAATAATTTCACCTGCTTCATTTTTTGCCCAAACCACCGCTACTTGTGCAAAAGGGGCATTGCTGATCCACATTTTAGCACCATTCAAAATAACATGATCCCCGGCATCTTTAATATTTGTTAACATGCCAGAAGGATTAGAACCGTGGTCTGGCTCTGTTAAACCAAAACAGCCTAGCCATTCACCAGAAGCCAACTTAGGTAAGTATTTTTGCTTTTGTGCTTCATTTCCATATGCATAGATTGGGAACATCACCAAAGAACCTTGAACACTAGCAGTACTTCTTACACCACTATCTCCTCTCTCCAATTCTTGCATCATCAATCCATAACTGATATAATCTAATCCACCGCCACCATATTCAGTTGGAACAGTTGGACCAAAGCAACCTAAATCTCCTAATTGCTTTACAATCTGTTTTGGAAATTCTGCCTTTTGGGCATACTCTTCTATAATGGGTGATATCTCTGTTTTTACATAAGTTCTTACTGCATCTCTTACCATTAAATTTTCTTCTGACATCAATTCGTCTAATTGATAATAATCTGGTGACTCAAACAAATCTGCTCTTACTGCCATGGTGTATATTTTTAAAAATAATGATTGGGTCATAAAGGTAGTAGAAACCACTTAAAAAACTATATTTACAAGACACTAATTCGCCCTAAATTCATATGAGAAAAATCATAACCCACTTAAGCTTCTATGTGCTTATTGCCATTGTTTTGGGGATCTTATTAGGCGTGTATTTTCCAAGTAAAGCCATCCAGCTAGAACCGCTTGCAAAGGGCTTTATTCAAGTCATTAAATTATTCACTTACCCTATCATATTTTTAACCGTCACCCTAGGTATAGCTAGCATGGGTGACTTAAAAAAAGTGGGGCGGATTGGACTAGTATCATTGGTCTATTTTGAAATTGTAAGCACTATTTCACTCGCTATTGGTGTCCTGGTCGCATTATGGATCCAACCAGGGAATATCGATAAATCGGGTTTGCAGATGCAGGATCCTACCAAATATACCAGTGCACCCAATTTTGATCTTTGGGGCATCATAGCAAGCAATACCAATTTGCAAATTTTGTTATTAGCAATTCTAGTTGGATTTGTGTTGAACTATCTACCTAAACGTGAGCAATATATTCATCAAATTGGAAGATTAACCCATTATGTATTCTTGGGCTTAAAATGGGTCATGTATTTTGCACCCCTTGGCGCTTTAGGAGGCATGTCTTATGCGATTGGGAAATATGGATTGGCTACTTTACTTCCATTGGGCAAGTTGATGTTGACCATGTATGTAACAATGGCTTTGTTTGTATTTGTTATTCTTGGACTTATTTTACGCTATTTTAAATTGTCCATATTTAAGTTGTTGAGAAATATCAAGGAAGAATTGCTCATTGTTTTTGCCACGTCTTCCTCAGAACCTGCTATGCCTTCTTTGATGAATAAATTAGAAAAGATGGGCTGCTCTAAATCGGTGGTGGGTTTGGTCGTCCCTACCGGCTACTCATTTAATTTAGATGGCACTTCCATCTATTTATCTATGGCGGTCATTTTTATTGCGCAATTGTACAATGTACATTTAAGTACCGCAGAAATTGTAACGATGCTCCTTATTTTAATGCTCACTTCAAAAGGTGCAGCAGGGGTAACAGGAAGCGGTTTTATTGTACTTGCATCTACCCTTGCAACCATGCAAAAAATTCCTATGGAGGGACTTGCATTTTTATTGGGCGTAGATAAATTTATGAGTGAAGCCAGGGCCATCACCAATATTATTGGGAATAGTGCCGCCACCATTGTCATTGCTAAGACTGAAGGAGAGACTGTTCGACTTGACTAAATTAAGTCTAAAAACAAAATCACTTTGTATCAATCACTAAGATAATAAAGCCTTCATTTCGTCTGCATAGCCTTTTGCTGCGATAGCTGCTTCGGCTGCAAAGTCGGCACCACTACTTGCAAAAATAACGGCCCTACTTGCGTTAATGAGTAAACCCACGGAATCGTTCTTGCCATATTTAGTCACCTCCGACAAACTTCCACCTTGTGCGCCCACACCAGGCACCAATAAAAAATGTGCTGGAATAATTTTACGAATAGATTCAAGATCATGCGCTTTGGTTGCCCCTACCACAAACATCAATTGCTCTGGTGTACCCCAATTTGCCACTTGCTCTAAAACAGATTCATATAAAAATTGACCGTTGGCTAATTTTTGTTGTTCAAAATTTTGACTACCTGGATTAGAAGTTAAACCTAATACAATCGTCCATTTATTACTGTATGCTAAAAATGGATCAATACTATCTTTTCCCATATAGGGTGCTACTGTAATGGCATCAAAAGGCAATGTTTCAAAAAATGTTTTTGCATACTGAGCAGATGTGTTTCCGATATCGCCTCTTTTAGCATCGGCAATAGTGAAATGTGTTTTTGGAATATGTGCCAATGTGGCTTCCATCGCTTCCCATCCTTCAATACCTTGAGACTCATAAAAAGCAGTATTAATTTTATAACTCACACAGTAATCTGCTGTCGCATCAATGATGGCTTTATTAAAAGCAATTACGCCTGCTTTATTCTTAGGTAAGCCAGCGGGTAATTTTTCAATATCTGTATCCAATCCAACACATAAGTAAGATTGCTTTGCTTTGATTTGGTCTACTAGAAATTGTTTTGTCATGTGCTATTTTTTTGATCGAAAGTTGAATAGATGGGTCGTTTTGAAAATATTTATTGCGCGGCATTGGTCTTCACCAAAACCTGATAGCCCCAAGCTGGCATTTGTAATGCACTAACCCCAGATACTTTATGCTTTGTAAATAATTCTTGAAATCTTGTATTTGAATCGACACCCTCTATCTTCACTGTTTGTGCTTGATTGGATAAATTTAAAATAACCACCACTTGATCCTTCCCATTGCTGCGTTCATAGGCCATTACTTGATTTGGAAGGTTGACCGATAATCTTTTGAAACTAGCCGTCTCACTAAATGCCGTATTTGATTTTCTTAAGTTTAAAAGTGCAGCATAAAAATTAGCACGCTCATATTTTTTGAATTCAATACTGTCTTTCTCAAAAAATGCAAGCGGTCTCAATACAGGCTCTTCTTGACCACTATAGATCAATGGCATGGTTCTGTTATAGGTTTGCGTAAACACCGCAAAAGGCGCATGAATCGCTCCTGGCATCGTAGCATAGTCCGCTTTATTCCATGAGTTTTCATCATGATTACTTGTAAAATACAATCTATGCGCTCCTTGAATAAAATCGGTTTCAATTTTATTCAGCACCGTATCCAAAGACAATAAGTTCTTTTTCCCAGCAGCAATATCGTTTAATACATGAAACTCGGTCCAGCTATACGTGGCATCAAAACCAGTCTCGTGCAATTTTGCATCATCCGCTTCAGCTAATAAATAAATATTTCTTTCTTTTTTTAATGCAGGAATACATTTATGCCAAAAACTATAAGGTACGCCCCAAGCCACATCCACCCTGAATCCGTCTATCTTAGTGGCTTTTAACCAATACTTCATCGTATTGATCATACTATCCTGCATTATTAGGTTATTAAAATTCAACTCTCTTGTATCCGACCAGTCAGCAGTAAAAGTTGGCTTGCCTGTTGAATCTGTTTCATAAAAATCTGGGTGTGTGGTTAACCAGGAATGATCTGCACCAGAATGATTCGGCACATAGTCAATGAGCACTTTCATGCCTAAAGCATGCGCTTGATCTACTACTTGATTGAAATCTGCCAGGGTCCCAAATTCAGGATTCACATCCGTATAACTTGCTACTGCGTAATAAGAACCCAAACTACCTTTTCTGCCTTCTTTTGAAATGGGCTGGATAGGCATAAACCAAATTGTTTGCACCCCCATTTTTTGTAATCTTGGCAAATGCTTTGCAAATGCTTTGAAAGTCCCCTCCTTGGTATATTGACGGATATTGACTTCATAGATATTCCCTTGTTGCATAAATGCGGGATGTTGCTGTTGTCCAAAACTTGATGTTCCTATCAATAAACCAACCAATAAAAGTATATTTTTCATGACTTCGCTTTATGCTTCAAAAATACTACCTAATGGTGTAACTTTGGCTATGCAACTACAAAAATTAAAATACCTGTTTTTGGCCCTTTTTCTTTGGCAATGCAGTCCTTCTGACCAATATGAAATTGCTGACAACCCTTTAGATGGTGGACGTTATTTTATAGAGAACAGCATGCAAGGCAATTTCAAAAAAGCCAAGTTTTATGTACTTGAAGATGCCGAGAACCTTGCACTTTTCGAAAAAATGGCCACAAATTATTTTGCATTAGACAAAGAAGGACGTCAACAATTAAGGCTTGCCTCCATTCAAATCAATGAAATTAGCGCAGTGGATAGTACTATGACCATCATGAACTACCAGAATTCCTTTGACAATCAGGTGCATAAACTAAAAATCATTGCTACCCCAAAAGGCTGGAAAGTAGATTTAAAATATACCTACGGACCAAATTTATAGGTCAAAATAAGAAATATTGTATATTTGCATCAGCATTCACTCATAAAACAAACAACATCCTAATGGAAGCACAATCAAACACCAAAAAATACTGGGCATTATTCTTTTTATGGTTCGCCATTTTAGTGGTTTTATTATTCGTTTACAGAGAATTTTTCTGGTTGGCACTTCCTGGTACCATCACTTATTTCGCAAAAGCAATGGATTTATTTTAAATTCATTCTATTATATTTTTAAAGCCTTCAATTCATTGGAGGCTTTTTTATTAAACCAATTAGCATGTCCTTATCCAATTCATTTGACGAAATCATTCATAAAAGAAGATCCAATAGAAAATTTGATCCTGCGGTTGAAGTACCCAATGAAGTGATTCAAAGAAGTTTAGAAAGAGCCATCCTGTCTCCGAATAGTAGCAATATGCAATTATGGGAATTTTATTGGATTCAGGATCCAGCTTTACAAACTGAATTTCATTCTTTTTGTTTAAATCAAAACGCAGCAAAAACAGCAAAACAATTGGTGGTTTTTGTAACGCGTCAAGACCATTGGAAAAAAAGAGTGCAGTGGCATTTGGACATTATTAATAAGGATATTGTTGGCGAGCCAACCACTGCGCAACAAAGACTACTCAACTATTATGGAAAACTAATGCCAATGGCATACGGTTCGGATCCACTTGGCTTTCTTACTTTTTTCAGATCGGCATTAAGTACGATTATTGGTGCTGCAAGACCAATGATGCGTTTTAGAGGTAAAGCAGACCAACGTGTAACAGTGCACAAATCGTGTGCTTTAGCTGCACAAACTTTTATGTTGTCTATTGCAGCAGAAGGTTTTGATAGTTGCCCAATGGAAGGATTTGATGCAAAGCGTGTTAAAGCTGCATTGAACTTACCTAAGGAAGCAGAAGTGAATATGATTATTGGTGTAGGAAAAGGAACCGAAGCAGGCATCTGGGGCAAAAGACATCGTGTACCTTTTGAAGAAGTCGTGATTGTTAAATAATTTAATTCTTTGCAGGTGTAATGATAATATTTCTAAATTCAATTGGTCCATGATCTCCTTGTAACATAATTGGACCCGGTGTTCCTTCATTGCTGTTGATTGCACCTCCTGTAATCCCTGGAATCTCTTGCTTGAAAATAATGGTCTTACCATTTGCTACCACTGTCACCATTCTGCCAACAAGTGTAATGTCGTAGGACTGCCACTCGCCTGCTGGTTTTGCTGCATTTTCCCAAGGGTCAATAAAACCATACACCCCTCCTAAATATACATTCTGTGGCTCCTTACCTAGGTTGTCTTCAATTTGGACTTCATAACGTCCGCGTAAATACACGCCACTATTACTTCCTTTTGGATACCTGAATTCAATGTGTAATTTAAAATCATTGTATTCAGCGACTGTTCTAATATTGCTGCCAGATTTTGGACTCGTTAAAACACCATTGACATTTAACCACTGATTGTTTTTACCCATTGCCTCCCATCCTGTCAGGTCTGTTGTATTTAATAATTGAATCGGCTTACCCCACTTTACTTCTTTTAAACTATTCAATTTAGGTGCTCTTACACCAGTCCATGTATACTTTTGTCCATAAGGAACCACCATTGTGCCTTTTAATTGATCCCCTTCCAATACACCTTCTACCACTAAATTATTTTCTGTTCTATCCCATTGTGGTGGAATCGTAAAACTCAATTTACCTTCTTTGAATAAAATTTGAGCAACAGGTCTTGCACTGCCACCCTCCGCCACAAATCTTCCAAACAAATTTTTAACGCCTGAATGACGTACTTCTAACCAAGAAGGCGCCATTCGACCTCCACCCATATCCACCGTTAAATCCCAACGACCTTCTAAAGGACTTTCCTGTGCATTGATCGTTGAAGTAGCGAAAAATGAAGCTGCTAATAATACAATGAAGTTGAACTGTTTTTTCATAACACACTGTTTAATTGTATTACCAAAATACTGATTTTTTTAATACAAAATGAGGGAATTATATGAAGCGATAAACTATGCTTACATTATTTACAATTAAATAAGCATAAAAAAAGATGGCCCTTTTGAGGCCATCTTATATCTTAAGCAATTGACTTAATTGAATTATGCTAAATCAAAACGATCTAACTGCATCACTTTATTCCAAGCTGCAACAAAATCGTGTACAAATTTTTCTTTAGCATCATCACATGCATAGACTTCTGCTAAAGCACGTAATTCTGAATTAGAACCAAAGATTAAGTCTACTCTTGTTCCAGTAAACTTCACTGCTCCAGTTTTTCTATCTACCCCTTCAAAAGCATTTTGTGAATGATCACTTGCTTTCCAAGTGGTTGAAAAATCGATTAAGTTAGCAAAGAAATCATTGGTTAATACACCAGGTGTATTTGTAAACACTCCATGATTCGATTGATCGAAATTCGTATTCAATACACGCATACCACCAAATAAAACAGTCATTTCTGGTGCTGTAAGCGTTAATAATTGTGCTTTGTCTATCAACATCTCTTCTGCAGAAATTAAAGTGCGAGGTTTGATATAATTACGGAAACCATCTGCAATTGGTTCTAATACTGCGAATGAAGCAACATCCGTATCTTCTTGAGCAGCATCAGCACGACCCGGAGTGAAAGGTACATTTACATTTACACCACCGTCTTTTGCCGCTTTTTCAATTGCTGCAACACCTGCAAGCACTATTAAGTCAGCTAATGAAACTTGCTTACCGCCAGTTGCACCTGCATTGAATTCCTTTTGGATCGCTTCCAACACATCTAATACTTTAGACAATTGTGCTGGATTGTTTACTGCCCAATATTTTTGTGGCGCTAAACGTATTCTTGCACCATTTGCACCACCTCTTTTATCTGATCCACGGAAAGTAGATGCAGATGCCCAAGCTGTTGCAACCAATTCTGAAACGGTTAAACCTGAAGCAAGTACTTTAGATTTTAATTGAGCAATTTCAGCAGCTTCAATTAATTTATAATCCACTGCAGGAATTGGATCCTGCCAGATCAAAATTTCAGAAGGCACTTCTGGTCCAACGTATCTTGCACGAGGTCCCATGTCACGGTGTGTTAACTTAAACCATGCTCTAGCAAATGCATCAGCAAACTGATCTGGGTTTTCATGAAATCTTTTTGAAATTGGTGCATATGCTGGATCCAAAATCAATGCTAAATCTGTCGTCAACATAGTTGGCGCGTGTGTGATTGAAGGATCATGTGCATCAGGCACTGTTCCTGCACCAGCACCTGCTTTAGGCTTCCACTGATGTGCGCCTGCTGGACTCTTTACTAGTTCCCACTCAAATTTGAATAAGTTTTCAAAATAATTATTACTCCATTTTGTTGGTGTAGTCGTCCACGCACCTTCTAATCCTGAAGTGATGGTGTATTGCGCATTACCAGTTCCGTAAGTATTCTTCCAACCTGTGCCTTGCTCTTCGATACTTGCTGCTGCTGGTTCTTTACTTACATACTTACCTGGATCTGCTGCACCATGTGTTTTACCAAATGTATGACCACCTGCAATCAATGCAACTGTTTCTTCGTCATCCATCGCCATACGCGCAAATGTTTCACGGATATCTTTTGCAGATGCAATTGGGTCAGGATTGCCATTAGGCCCTTCTGGATTTACATAGATCAATCCCATTTGCACAGCTGCTAATGGATTTTCTAAATCACGGTCGCCTGTGTATCTTTTATCTCCTAACCACTCACGCTCCGATCCCCAATACACATCTTCTTGTGGTTCCCAAACATCTTCTCTACCTCCTGCGAAACCAAAAGTCTTAAAGCCCATTGATTCCAAAGCACAGTTACCTGCAAGAATCATTAAATCGGCCCAAGATAATTTTTGACCATACTTCTTTTTAATAGGCCATAACAACAATCTTGCTTTATCTAAATTCGTATTATCAGGCCAGCTATTCAATGGCGCAAAACGTTGCATTCCTGCACCACCTCCACCACGACCATCTGTTGTACGATACGTACCCGCACTATGCCATGCCATACGAATAAAGAATGGACCATAATGTCCATAATCTGCAGGCCACCACTCTTGCGAGTTGGTCATTAGATCCACAATATCTTGCTTCACTGCTTTTAAATCCAAAGACTTGAATGCAGCAACATAATTAAAAGTCGCTTCCATTGGATTGGACTTAGAAGAATGCTGGCGAAGAATATTCAATCTTAATTGATTCGGCCACCAATCCATATTTCTAGTGCCGCTACCTGCGCTTCCTTGTTTTGCTGTAGGAGCCATTGCGCCTGTATAAGGGCATTTTGCTGCTCCGTCTTCTGTGTGCTTATCCATATTATTTTATTTTATTTTTTTGTAAATTGTAATTTGTAAAATTACGCTAAACCTTGCATGCTCAATCAGTTACAGCCAATATTTTTTTATACTTCTATAAACAAAATTTGTTTGATTTTGTTCGGATAAAAGCAATAAAAAATCCCACAAAAAAGTGGGATTTAATTTTCAAGTGGAGTCGAGGGGAGTCGAACCCCTGTCCAAACAAAGTTACCATTGGTCTTCTACATGTTTATTGTTTTATTATTTGTCGGCAACCAGCAGGAAAAACACAAACCAATTGATTACTTAGCTGTA
>JACCDH010055564.1_pt1 | contig 14107 bp, 8 predicted proteins | sample 7442481 | NCBI WGS metagenome assembly JACCDH01 (sample SAMN15323433, study PRJNA562643) | freshwater metagenome | isolation source: river surface water | place: USA:Blue River Watershed | collected 2017-08-15
AGAAGAAAAAGAAGTTATCAAAAATATAATAAGTGAAGAGGAGATAAAAAAGATAGAAGATAAGGAGGAGAAGATTATAAAAAGGGAGAAGAGATGGGATGATATAGATTATAAACCAATGATTGTGAAAGAGAAGATTGAGGAGATTATTTATACAAAAGAAGATTGGATAATGGAAAATGAAGAAAAAAAAATAAATATTTATATATATCATACAGATATATCAAAAAATAAAATAGTGACGGAAGAGATGATGAATGAAAAAAAATTTTTATATCAGATATTTATTTATGGTCGAGAGGGAAATGATTGTATCATTAAAGGGGATGAGAGATTCAATTTAAATATACAAAAAACGTATCAAGATGGTAATATTTACATACATTTAATAGATAGTTTACCTCCAATTGATGAAATAAAAAGAGAAGAGTGGAGACAGTATATTTTATTTTACAAGATGGATTTAAAGGAGATGAGTGATATGATGAAACTTCAAAGATTAATGAGAAAAGATTTATGGTTTTATGAAAAATATGGAAATTTAATAAAGATGACGATAGATAATACATATGTATTAGAGAGAGATGTTTATATTAGGAGTAATGGTAAAAAATATTTAGTGGGTCTTAAAATAAAGGATATATTAGAAAAGATGATAGAATAAGTTTTTATTCATTTAGGAGAATTTAAAAAAAAATGAAAAAGAAAAAGGATATAAAGGAAAATAGATAAAGAATAGTAAAGATGGAGAAGACAGGATATTATAAAGATGCATCAGAGATGTTTATTGAATTAATGATAGATAGTATGAAAAAAGTGAGAGAAGAGGAATTTGAGAGGAATGGATATGAGGCAGATGAGTATAAAAAAAAGGAGAAAGTACATGTGGAGAAGAAGATTGATGTAATTGATTATATGAAGAGAATGAGAAAACAGATTATGATGAATCGTAATAAGTCCTCTAATAAAGATTTTAAAGAGGTACAAACAGTATATGATGAAGAGTTAGATATATTTGGTGATGATTTATTTAAGACGAAAGATGAGACGAAGGAGATAATTATCAAGAAGGTGGATGAGATGAATAAAAAAGAGATAGGGGAGAAGATTCGTATTTATATTGAAAAGAGGAATATAAAATTGGATGAGAGTCAAATGAGTAAATTAGAAAAATTATTAGAAGACGATAAAATGGAGTGGAAGAAGGTGATGAGTATATCAAAAGAGACAGGAGAGATAAGTGTATTAAAAATATTGAAGAAGAATGAGATGGGAGATTATTTTATAGAAAATAAGGAGGAAGAAAAGAAGATGACAAAAGAAGAGATAAAGTCATTGGAGAAGAGGAAAAAATTATTAAATAAATTCAAATAGATATTTTTAATCTTAATTTTTATTTTTGTTTTTGTAAGAATAATGAATGAATAAATTTATTATTCTAAAGTAGATATAGATAAAGAATGAATATCAATAATAAATCCATATTTTATATACTATTCATCATCATTTTACTTTATATGATATATTATTCTGTTCAACATCGAAAAGAGTTGATTGAGAATCCTTTATTTTCACCGATTAAAAAGTACTTTCAAGAGAAGGATAAAAATGAATCAGATGAAGAAGATAAAGGTGTGATTGAAGAGATTGAAGAAGAAAATAAAAATATAGTTGAAGAAGAAAATAAAAATATAGTTGAAGAAGAAGAGAGTCTTTATTCACCTGATGGACCTAATTTGATAAGAGAAAATAAAACTCAATTTGAATGGAAACGTTTACTTCATGCCTTAGATCAAATTAATAATCGTAAAAAAATTAAATTAAAAGGTATGACTAATCATCAATCCTATACTCAATCTACCACTCGCGACCGTCTTCGTCTCGATTTAGATCAAATAACTCAAAAAATTATACCTTTACTCGATAGTGAAAATACTTATCACTATGCACCTACCAATTATGGTGATGTTGAAGTATGGACTGATAAACATGATAATGAAGAGATTAAATATGAATTATTTTTATGGGATAAAAAACATTATTTCGAAATTAAATTGTGGGTACATGTATTAAAATTTGTTGATAAAAAATATCTAGGTAGTTATGGTGTAAAGAAGAGTCCTTATCTCTTCCCTACTTACTTTATTGGTTATGATGTTCAAGATCAGATTATACCACCACCTGGTGAATCTATACCATCTATGAATGCTAGTAATTATCCTAAAGGTATTTTTAGTGAAAAAGAACCATTACCCATACAATATTTATATGTAAATTCAGTAAAGATACAGAATAGTACATTAGTGGTAAATTATCATAAAGATATGTATCCTTATCCGATGTTAAAAGTAGGTGAAGGAGAAGGTACAATGGGAGGAACAAGTGATCAGAGTTTATACTTTTCTAGAATTAAAGGTGATAAACAACCCATCTATCCTAATGCAAAGAATTATAATAAATGGATATCATTACCGGATGAACCTACATGGAAAGGTGAATATCCTTGTAAAGCTCCTCCTATTAATAAATGGAATGAAGAAGGTGTTTATTATTATGAAAAAGGACAAGGTGCTATTCCAAAGAATGTTGACCCCAAATTCTGTCCCGGTACCCGCTGGAGCTCTATGGAAGAACCTCTCGAACCCAATTATTGGCCTTCCAATTATACCGTCGACAACTTATGTGGCGAAAACAGCTGGTTATTCATCTACCAAAATCCTTCCAACAATACCTTCTATGGTGGTGGAAAACGTTAAATATATTTTATTTTTTCTTTTTGTATATTATTTTATAAAAAAAATTATTTATAAAATATAAAATAAAAAAAAAAATAAGTGAATGACTTAAAAATATTATTATCTTGTACCAAGGAAAGGAGAGTTTCCTCTTCTGGCTTTTTCACGAGCTATTTCAAAATATTCATTACCAGGATAATATTTTGGATCTCTTTTTCTTGCTTCATTCTGTTGTCTATTAATATTTTTTAATTTTTCTTGAATGATTCTTCTTCTCTCTTCATTTAATCTCTTCTCTTCATTTATTCTTCTCTTCTCTTCCTTTAATCTTCTATTTTCTTCATTGATTCTTCTCTTCTCTTCATTAATTCTTCTCTTCTCTTCATTGATTCTTCTCTTCTCTTCCCTTATTCTTCTATTCTCTTCTTTTAATTTTTTTAATTCACTTTCAATCCATTTTTTATTTTCATGATTTTCTGGTAGTTTATTTAAAATAGGGGAATTATTGTATAAATTTATTTCTTCTCTTACTGTATTCAATAAATTTATTCTATTCTGTCTCTTCTTCTTTTCAAAAAATTGATTCATACTTTTTTTCATCTCTTCTTTTCTTTGATTGGATACTAAACGATTCTCTGTTGGACTCATCCCATACAAATTATATTCATTTTGAATTCTTCTTGTTAAATTCATATTCAAATTTTCATTTTCTATTTGTTGGGCTATTCTAACATTATTTGATGAACGACTCATTTTCTATTATTTAATAATAAATTAAATAATAATATTAAAAATAAAAAAATATAAAAAAATTAATCATCCGCAAATAAATAAAGAGGATCTTTCTTTACTTTTGGTGTTGAAAGTTTTTTCACTTTCTTCTCTGGTGATTGTACTTCTTCTAATAATTCATCTGAAAATAACTCTTTCTGATTTATCAGATTTAATTCTCCAAAATTAAAATCTTCTTCATAAACTTCATCTTCTTCATCTTCATAAATAATTGTGGGTTTTAAATCTTCCTCCGAAAATAAACATCCTTCAATTTCTAATTCATCTTCATTTATTATCTCCTCTTTTTTCGATACTACTTTCTTCTTCTCTACCGGAAGAACAAACTCTTCTTCTTTTTTTTCTTTCTTGATGACAGACTCCACCTGTAAAAAATCCGTGATATCACGGTCTCCATTCTTCTTCTTTACTACCTTCTCTTTCTCTTGTTTCTCTCTCTCCTTCTCCATTAACTTCTCCTGTTTTCTCTTCTCCCTTATCTCCGCTATATACTCCTTACACTTCACTAACCCATCCTTCCTATATTTTAATACATCCTTCCAAAAACTATCCAAATGTGGCAATGAACGATACATCCAATGCTGGTCCCTATATACAGGTATACATGATACCTCCTCCAATATCCAATATGTATAACATGAGACTGCTATCGTCTTATGATTTATATATGGTTTCTCTACCGCATTCTTCCATCCATAATACGTCTTGTCATGTATTCCTATCGGACTATACTCATATGTTGTAGTTCTTGACATCATATTATACACCTCCGCTACTACTCCCTTCTCCATTCCATACCGATTTAATGAATAATCACCGTTATAATTCTCCTTTAAATACTCCTCCTCCGATATCTCTACCAATTTACACTCCAAAAAATCACATCTATCTAACTCTGTCACCTCCAATTGACCCTGCATCTGATGCCAATAATATTTAGGAGGAATACCTGTTATCTCACGACTGGTTGGACACTTAATCTCTACCATCACTCCATCATCCGTTATACCATCTGGACTCGCACCAATAAATGAATAAGTATGATGACGAATACAACCAAATTCATGTACTACTACATTATTCCTCTTCTGATATATCATATTCGCTACCTCTTCATACTTTGTACCAAATTCCATGGCTGGTGATTTAAAAAACTTCTGATTCGCATCTACCTTCCCCATTAATACACTCTCTCTATCTTTATAAGGACAATCACCCATAATACTACCAAAGTCAGATGCTGTCACCATTGATTCTCTCATCGCATACCATGCTGGAGTTCTCTGTTCAGGTTGTGGTATCGTCTTTAAATATTTAACCTGTTCTCTTAAATATTTTAAACGCGCCGGTGTTGGTTTTGGTAACTCATCGTGATACACAAATTTTAAACTATTCTTCCTCTCTATATCCTTCTTCTCTTTCTCCGTTAATTCCATTTTATATATCTATTCTCTTTATATCTTATTTTTTTATATTCATTCATTTCCCTCAATCACAAAATCAATTCATTTTTTTTATACTTTTCCTAAATGAAAAAATAAAAATTAAAAATAAAAATATTCATTCTTTAAAAATTTGAATATATATATATGGCTCTTATAGAACATAGCGGTTTACATATTTTGGATTTTTTAAAGAAATCCAAAAATAAAATAAAAAATAAAAAATGTAAAAGGATAAAATGAAAAGGTAAGGTGGTGTATAAAATGTTTTTTTTGGAAAATTCTTTAAAACTTTTCGAAAGAAATAAATTAAATATCCCCATCATGTTCTTGAACTACATCACCATAATCACCATCTCCTAATATTTCATAAGTATCTTCAGCAGTATCTTCATCAATGACATTCATTAATTGATTCTCTTCTTCATCTAACATATCTTCATTCTCCATCTCATTCATGACCATTTGAGTTAATTCTGCTTTTTCATCTTCTGATAAAGGACGTCCTTTCTCTTGGGATATCTTTTGAAGACGATCTTGTATAGCCTCTTCTTTATCATTTTTATCCATCTCTTTATCAAATTCACTCTGTTCATTCTCTAATTCTTCTTCTACTTCTCCTATACGAGCTCCTGATTGAGTCTTCATTTGTTGTATATTATAAACTTTCATAAAGAAATTATCTGTATTTTCTAATTCATCTTCTAAATTCTTCTTTGCTTTTAATTGAACTTGACGTATCAAAGAATTTTTATAAATATTTAGTTTTTCAAAACAAGAACTTAATAATTTTTCATCTCTTTCCACTAATGAAAAGACTGTTAACATAAACTCACATATCGCTTTACACTTCTTTGACCCTATATCCATTATCTTCTTCTCCATCTCTTCAGCATCCATATCTCTCATCTTCTCCATCATCTTTTCTTTCATCATCTTATCTTCTCGTACACACATAATTAACTGATTTAACTCTTTTACCAATAAATGTAAAATAACTAATGATGCATCATTAATATCAAATGATGAATGATAAATAATTTCACCTTCATATAATTTATTTGTAAAATTAAAGATAGAATTCGTACCATGTATATTCTCAATATCTTGATATGTTGATTGGAAAGACAAATCTTTAAAGAAGGGTTGAATATTTGGTTCAAAATAAGGTCTAAATCTTAATTGTTCTAAAGCTATCTCATTTACCATCTCTTCAGATACATCTTTTGTCACAAAAGTTAATTCTTCTAATTCTTTTGGATTATAATTATGACGAATTAATGATAAATATTTACGGAAATAATCATTAAAAACACGTTTAATATACAAAAGACGATATTCGTCTTTTAATTGTTGAGATTTTATTTCAAAACGTTTATGTTCAGGGTTAATCTTTTCATCAAATTCTAAATCGGGCGAAATACGGTCTACAAAATCTTTTGTAAAGATTCCCATATTTTCAATGAATCGGATGTATTTTTGTATAAATTGGGTATCCATCGTCTTATTTAAAACAGATGCTATGTTTTGAACTAATACTGATATATCTGAACGAAGTTTTTCTTGTGCACTCTTTTTAAATTCTAATAAACGTATCTTCATCTCTTCCTCTTTCTCTGTATTTTTTTTTACAGGTATTTTTGTATTCTTTTTTACAATCTCACTTAATAATTTTTGAAATTCTTCTTTTGTATACTCTTTACTCTCTATCTCTTTACGAGTTAATCCACTCTTCACATCTTTTGCTTCTAAACCACTCCCAATATAATCTCTCAATGTTCCTACATATTTACCCGTATTTACATAATAATAAAATGTCTCTTGTATAATCGATTGTGATACAGTCTCTGGATTTAATACGATAATCGGATTTATCAAAAAATGTGTTAATTGCTCACCTCTTAATGTAAAGAAACTAATTGAACCTTTATTTAAATAGATATGATTAAATATATTATATAATTTTTTCGATTCATCAATATATTGATATATGGATTCTTTTTCATGATTCGGGTATTTAATTTGAATATAGGTATAATAATCTACATAATCGTCAAGAGTCTCTAAACAACAAAATTTTTCAACAAAAGGTGATGTCTGATCAATAAGTGGATCTTTATCTATTGTCTCACGAATAATTCGTTTCATCTCTTGACCTAAATAATAAATACGTTGTATTAAATGTTCTATCTGTTTTTCAAATTCATTCATATTTTTCGATTTTAATAATTTTTCTTCAAAATCTTCTGGTAAAGGTTCTACTCGTTTATATATGGGTATACGAATTTGTATTGGTTCATCACCATCTAATGTTAATGAACGTTTATCTTTTAATTCTTTTACATATTGTGCTTTTTTACGATAAAATTCACGAATATGAGGAAGTTGAATAAATTCTTTATAACACTTTTCAATCTCTGTCTCAAATGTACTCCTCTCATTCATCGATGATTCTTTTCCACCAAATGATACAAAATTTAATATACCAAATATCTCTCCTAAATATTGTATACCATGTTTACCATCAAATGAGATAAAATTACCAACTGCTTTTAATGGACTACGAATAAATGTAGGTAAAGCCGTTTGAACAGAGACTAAAAAGCGTGACGCTACAATTGAACGCCATTTTATACGATAATAACGATCATATAATTGTTTAAAATATCCTTTAATCTCTAATTCTTTAATGGTTCTTTCAGGTAAACCATCTTCATCCATTAATAAACGTTTCTTTGCTTCAATAAATTGTGGAGGAGATAATATGCTCTTTGCTTTTATCATTGAATCTTTAATAATATTGATTAATTCTTGTGTTGTGATAGATACACCTGTCTTTTCACAGAGTCCCTCAATTATAAATTCACAAAATCGAAGAATATTTGGATCATCACCTACAAAATATCCTTCCTTCGCTAATAATTTTTGGAACTGCTCTGAACCACAATCATGTGCTATACTTAATGCTATTCTTTCAATCTCCGAAAATTTATCTTCTGTCTCTTCTTCTAATAGACCACGATTCACTATAAATGCTCCTGATGACGAATATCCCTCCACTATATCATAATCCACTAATCCTAATTCTGTACCACATTCCGTACATTTAATCTTCTCATGTTCAGCCTCTCCTGAATCTCCAAATTTAGTCAACATCTGTGTTAACAATAATGTACGTCTCTCTACATTTGTTGTACGATTCATTCTTATATCAAATATTTTATGACCACATATACCATTCATTTTACATTGATATTTTTTCGAATAGATTGTTTTACCTATTAGTAAACCATCTTTTTCAATCAATTGGTTGATTAATTCTTTTTTGAGGTCATCATTTTTCATCTGATTAATCTGATATATAAGAGATGTAAGTTCAGGATGTTCATTCTTCATCTCTTCTTCTGATTTTAATTCTTCTTTCTCTTCTTCTTTCTTCTTCTTCTCTTTCTCATCCCTCTTCTCTTCTACTTTTCGATTTATCTTTAATTCATTCTGAACTGATGTGATATCTTTACTAAAATACTTAAATATAATATGTTGAATATTCTGTTCTATCTTATTTTTATAAGTATGTTGATTGATATACTCCTTTAATTCTTCAAATTCTACTTTTGTATCTTCCAAAAATTGAATCTTTTCCTTTAAACGTCCAATTAAACGAGAATTACATCCTGTCTTCTCACGATATACACAATCTAATGTATCCAAATCTATCTCCTGTATATCCATATCCTGAAAATCACATAAAAATCGTATTTGATGATATTTAGGTAATATCTCCGATTTTTCCCATTTATCTGTACCATTCCATATATATATATGTTCACCTACTAATGCCATTACACCATCTACAGTACCCATTAATGGTTGAGCTTTTCCTTTATCTACTATCTGTAATTTATCTTCATAATAAAAGACAGTACCATTTGGTAAATAATAAGCTATTTTATCTCCTTCCTTTGCTACCATCGTCTTCTCATCTAAACTAGCAACTTTCATATCACTTGTAATAGGTAATGCTTCATAATGATATAATTTACAAGTCTTTTTATCCTTCTTTGATAAATCAATCTCTTTACGAAGAGTCTTATCTAATTCATCCATACTATTCTTTGTACTTTCAATCATAGAAATAATATCACCTTTATCATGATTCTTTTCAAATTCTTCTATATTTTCATATAAAACATAATTAATATAAAGTAGACCATGATCATATTGAGATAATATCCAACTTAAACGTCCTATTAATGAATCTTGAGAAAGATGAATATGAGGATATTTTGAATAATATCGTTGTATAAATGGAGATTCAATATAAACATCTGCTAGAAAAAGATTTGGATTTTGCATAATTAATTTATTATTTTCATGGAACATAAATTTAGGTATCTCCATCTCTTCTTCTGTCATCGCATCTTTCTCAAACTTTTCTAAATTCTTTTTTAATATCTCTTCAAGAATCTCTATCTGTTGTTGATGAAGTTGTGAAAGTTTAATATGATAAGGTTTTAATACTTCTTCCATCTCTTCTAATGTATCACATCTCTCAAATGATTCTTTCTCCGATTCTATTATATCTGTTAATGAAGGTGCTATCTTCTGTAATATCTTATTATAATTCGATTCATAAACCTTTTTTTTGTCAAATAAATATAACTTTATATGTTCATTTGATTCTTCACCATCTATATAATTTGTATTTACAAACTGGGGTACTATATTCTCCCCATTCATCTCAATTTGATATAAATCGTATTGAAGACGATTTAATGAATATAATGTCCCTTTTGTACCTCCTCTTAACATCGGTATTTTTCTTTTATTCTTAATTGATATCGTATTCGCATCTATCACTTGTACTGAACGATGAATACCATTTATATTCGGTGAATAGTCACAATCTTCAATAATCACATAATGTTGGTCAGATGATAATTGATGATTTGTTATCGTTATTAAAATAGACTTCTGGTCCTGTGAAATGATAGCCTTTTCAATTGAACCTACTTTTTGATAAAATTTATTTAAATAATTTGATTGGTAATTTGAAGGTGTAAAAACAGATGTAATTGGAGTACTCTCCTTACCAGCCTTGGGTAAAACCATAAAACCAACAACATTCATCCCCTCACTGGGTATTAATGTCTCCTCTTGTATATCACTTATATGTCCATGTTCATCTTCTATATGATTATAAGTTGATATTTGGTTTAAAATCTGATGTGAATTCCAATAAATACTATCAATATCATAATAACGAATTGCTAATGTACTCTTTTCATTTTGATAATAATAACCTACTTCTTTAGGTTCAGATGTTAAATCACCTCCACCAAGAGTCTTTTCAACAACATAAGGTTTAATTATATTTTGAATATCATTTAGAATGTGATCAAAACGATGAGATTTTTGATATGTAGCACTCTCTAATTCTTTAATCTTCTTCATCTGTTCTTTTTGATTCTCTTGTTGTATACCTTGAGGATCCTCTTTCGACTCCGTAAATCCTGAATTTTCATTATTTTCATTCATCATCATATTCACATTCGGCATCTCATTCTTATCAACAACCTCTTCTTGTAATATAATATAAACTTTATGTTTATCTAAAACAATCGGTACAATCCATGGTACATTATAATCATAATCTATACCTTTCTCTATCATCTCAAAACGGTCAATACCCATTTTACGAGTATCCATTATCTTTCTTGCTTCTCGTTCTATTCTTTTTTGAACATATAAAAGACTCTGCTTTGTGACAGGTAGAGCATTTAATAATTGATTTTGTATCTCTTGTATCATGATTGTCTCATCCACATATATCTTCTCTTTTTCACTCTTTGCCATCTTTTCTTGAATCGTAAATGATTTTTCATAAATTACATCACTATTCTCATCTTCTAATACATCGATCTCTATATCTTCATCTTCCTCATTCACCTCTATCTCCTGATTATCTTCACTCATCTCTGAAACTTCATTATCTAATTTTTCAATGACTATTGATGGTTCTGATGACATTAATTTTTTTTGTTTCTCCGTTAAATCCTTAAAAACTACTGCTTTAGACTGATTCTGAAGTTCATCCGCTTCATTCACTTCATCTACTTCTTCTCTACTATCCTCTTCCTCTTCCTCTTCATTTACCTCTATAATCTTCTCAAAATTATCATTATTCATATTTAATACTTCTCCTTCATTCTCTTCACTTTTTATTGATTGAACTTCTATATTCTCATTTGATTCATTATCACTCATTTTAGAAGAATTCTATCTATTATTAGATTACAATTTTTTTATTGAAGTTCTTTCTCTTTTTACTATTTTTTCCTTTATTCTTTGTAAATAAATAATGATGATGAATTCATCATCTATCTCTATATATTCTTTTTCTCATTCTTATATGAAAACTTTCATTTTACACACAAAAATAAAAAATGAATTCAATTTATTCTCAAAAATTTGAACTTAAAGAAAAAAGAATAAAAGAGACCAGAAGTAAAAAACAAAAAATGGAGTTTATTAAATTTCTTAATGATCAAAATTTAGTTGAATTTGAGAGTATTCGTCAGGTATGTGAAGGGGCACCTTATCATCTAAAGATTAAAGAAGATGAGATGTATCCGACACTTTATTTGGTCTGTCAAACAGATAACACACCTGCGGATGATTCGTTTGTAAAAGATTGTAATGGTATTATTTTAGAGAAGGGTACAAATAAGATTATATGCTATACATTCCCGAAGGGGGTAGAGATGGAGGGTATTGACCCGAAGATTGACCAGACGAAGTCGCATTTGGAGATTGCCATTGAGGGTGCACTGATTCGACTTTATCATTATAATGGAATGTGGATTGTATCTACAAAGAAGTGTATTAACGCGAAGAGGGCGAAGTGGTTAACCCACAAGAGTTTTGAGGAGATGTTCCAGGAGGTATTTCCGATGGAGATTTTGGGTGGACTGGATGTGAATGAGAGTTATTCGTTTATTCTTTGTCATCCGGAGAATTCGATGGTTGTTCAATATCCTACGGCACAACTCTATCACATCTCAACTCGTAATATGATGACGATGATGGAGTGTGAGAAGGATATTGGTATTCAGAAGGTGCCTCGTCATGGAGATATTTCAATTCTAAGTACACTTGCTACGACGACGGATTTAACGATGGAGGGATACATGTTGGTAGATGAGAATTTCAATCGTCAGAAGTTTATGTCTCCTATTTACAAGAAGGCTCGTGAGGTGTGGGGAAATACCAATTATCGATTCTTCCGTTATCTTGAACTTCGTAAGGAGGGTAATGATAAGATGGTGGAGTATCTAACATTCTTCCCGGGTGACCAAGTGAAGTTTATGGGATATGAACAGGAGATTATCGCACTTGCACAGGAGATTCTCCAAGTATATCTTGACCGTCATGTACACAAGACGGGAACGGAGATTCCTCAATATTATAAGAGACTTATCTATGACCTTCATGGTGAATTTTTAAAGACACGAGTGATGACGAATCTTCCGAAGGTGATGGAGTGGATTGAGAAACTAGATGCGAAACTTGTCTGTTTCCTTTATAATAAGAGTAAAGAGAGTAAGAATCCTCAACATGTTCAGACCGAGATGATGGTTGAGTAAAGACTTTTTTTCAATAAATAAGATTAAAAAAAATCATAAAATAAAAATTATAAATTAAATATTTTTCAATATTCATTCATTTTACAAAAAATAAAATGAATATATTATTAACAATGTCTGATGAATTTAAATATCATCATCTTCTTCAACATCTTCAGTCTCATCTTTTTCATCTTCAACAACATCGAAAGAGTCATGATAAGTAATTTGGGGAAAATCAGTCTCTTTCAGATTGATAGGTGCCATGACGACATCAAAATGACGAGAAAATTGTTGGATAAGTTTGTAAGTACCATTCTTCTGATCATCTTCATAAATCATCTCACAATCTACACCTTTCATCACATTATCTGTATAATCCTTTAATCCCATAATCTCATCATCTGTATTATTAATAATATAGAAATATTCAATCTCCTTATCAGGTCTAAAAGCATAAGAAAAGGGATAGATAGTGAGAATCTTCTTACCTTTAAAATAGAAAGATGAGAAGAATAGATAAGGTGTGAATTCAAATGAATGAATAGGTTGTCTGCGTAAAAATGGAATATAAATAGGGAAGAAATTGTTGTGCCAGGATGAACGACATTTAGGATCCATAATCAAATCATTGTCATCATGATAACCAGGTACAAAGTCACGTAGACCCAGAAATTGTTCAGGAATAGAACCATATGCATCAGGATAATCTCCCAATTCAATAATCCTCATATCCTCTCCAGGAATCTTCTCAATCATATAAAGTCCATTTGTACGATAACCACTCTTTGTACCATCTTCAATAAAATCTCCATGTTTACACTTGTGAAAAATATCACTATAATTCTTCATAAAATATCTTTTCATCACATGTTTAGCCTCTGTACTAAGAGGATAACCACACTTGGTAATCTTTTTAGGAAATTGAACATAATATTTAGTATGTACTGAAGACTCATCCCGAAGTGACTCCTCCTCATTTAATAGATAATTCTCCATCTTGGGAGATACACAATCAGATACTTTGACAGTTTTACTCATCTTTAATACTTTTTTAACATATTATTTATACATTTTATCCCTACCTTCTCTTTTTATTCATTTTTTTTACATATATTTACGTTCTATGATTAATTAAAAAAATGAATGATTATTCATTCATAGTTATCTATTTGTTTTAAAAAATAAAAGAATAGTAAAAATGGTGAAGAATATGTGGGTAAAAATCACATGTCGTCTAGAAGAATCCGACCACGATGGTTATTGTTCTGGTAATGAATGTGAATATTATGATTCAATTAAAGAATTTAAATATTGTTTATGTGCAATTGCATTAGGATTGTATAAAAAATATAAAGATTATCCGGAAGGTATACTTGAAGAATTTGAGGAAGATGAATGGAAAGATATTTTACCTGAACCGGAAGAGAGGGATGGTTGTCAATCAGGATATTGTGACAATGGTGATGAATGTAAAAAAAATGGATTAGGTAGGCATGAACATCGTTATACC
>JACCDH010134329.1_pt1 | contig 14107 bp, 11 predicted proteins | sample 7442481 | NCBI WGS metagenome assembly JACCDH01 (sample SAMN15323433, study PRJNA562643) | freshwater metagenome | isolation source: river surface water | place: USA:Blue River Watershed | collected 2017-08-15
AGTGGTAAAAATCACGCTAATTATTAACAATGACAGGCTTTCACGGAGAATATCAATCAACTATCGACGCTAAAGGGCGTTTCCTGGTTCCCGGCAGTTTGAAAAAACAGCTGGCGGAAGGGGAGACACGCTTTATTGTGAGTAGGGGATTTGAAAAGTGCTTGACACTTTACCCGATGAATAGTTGGCAAAAGATATTAGACAAGATTAGCCAGTTGAATGACTTTGATCCCAAAGTGCGTCAGTTTAGACGTCAATTTTTAGGGGGAGCTTCGGAGGTTGAAATGGACAGCGCAGGCCGTTTATTATTACCTCCCACTTTAAGAGAGTTTGCTTTACCTGGGAAAGAGATTGTTTTAGCTGCTGCATTAGATCGTTTCGAGATCTGGGATGCAAGTACGTATAAAAAGTTCTTTGAGGATTTCTCTGCAGATGAATTTAGTAATCTGGCGCAAGAGGTAATGTCCGGTATTCATAAAAAAGATTAAGGAAAAGCGATGACCAACCCTACATCCAACATTCCTCAATCTGATTATCATATACCTGTATTATTTCACGAAACAATGGATCATCTCCATATTGTACCTGATGGTATATATGTGGATGCAACATTTGGAGGAGGTGGACACAGTAGAGGCATTTTATCAAAACTAGGACCCAATGGTCGTTTAATTGCTTTTGATCAGGATGCGGATGCTAAAAATAACTTACCCAATGATGGCCGTGTTTTATTTGTTCCAGAAAATTTCAGGTACCTGCAAAGGTTTTTAAGATTGCACAAAATTGACCAAGTAAACGGTGTGCTGGCTGACTTAGGTGTTAGTAGTCATCAGTTTGACGAAGGATCAAGAGGTTTTTCTACGCGTTTTGATGGGCCATTTGATATGAGAATGGATCAACGTCAGGAAAAAACTGCTGCGCATGTGATAGAAACCTTTAGTGAAACTGATTTGCACAAAATGTTTGAACAGTATGGCGAAGTAACGAATTCGAAAACTTTGGCTAAGCATATTGTTGACAATCGCAAGCATGTTAAACTAAATATGGTACAAGATTTTAAAACGCTAATTGCACCTGTAGTAAAAGGGAATCCTAATAAATATTGGGCGCAGGTTTTTCAAGCCATTCGAATTGTTGTAAACGAAGAGATGGAAGTGTTGAAAGAATTTCTTGCACAATTGCCCTTGGTGATTAAGCCAGGTGGACGTGCAGTGATTATTACTTTCCATTCTATCGAAGATCGAATTGTGAAGAATGCTTTTAAAGTAGCGCCTGAAGAAGAAAACAAAACAAACCCATTTCTCTCCAACCCTAGAGAAGTGATTTGGAAGATCATTACAAAAAAACCTGTAGTGGCTTCTGAAAAAGAGATGAAAGAAAACAATCGAAGCAGAAGCGCAAAGTTGCGCGCTGCCGAAAGAGTATAAACCGTATGTCCGTACCCGAAAAACAAGCCCCTAAGAATGCGCTAAAAAGCATTCTTAATTATCAGTGGATTGTCAAGAACATTCCTTTCTTTTTGTTCTTGGCTTTCTTCGCTATACTCTATATAGCGAATGGACATTTTGCAGACAAGACAGTACGACAAATCAATAAGACACAAGCGCAACTCAAGGATTTGCAATTTGAGTATAAAACACTCAAAGCAGACTTAATGAAAAGAAGCAGAGCAGACCAAATTGAAACAGCGATGTTGCCATTTGGATTAAAAGTGGCTACGGAGATGCCAGTTCGTCTTCCAATTGAAAAGAAAATTAACACTCAAACTAAAGGAAATTAATGGATGTAAAACGCGACATATTATGGAGGGTTTACCTTAGTTACGTATTAATTATTATCGTATCCATTACCATATTAGGTAAAGCATTTTATATTCAACAAGTACAAGGGACTTATTGGAGAAGTTTAAGTGATAGCTTACACCAAAGAATCATTTCTATCCCTGCCGAGAGAGGAACTATTTATAGTGAAGATGGACAAATGTTAAGTACCAATATGCCAAAATTTGACATATTGTTAGATTTTAGAGTGGAACCATTACATGAGGAAAATGGCAAACTTTTTAGAGAAAAAATAGATACACTTTGTGATTCATTGTCTTTTTTATTTAAGGATAAGACTCCTCAAGAATATAAGCAGGAACTGAATACCGCTTTTGAAGCAAGTGTCCCTAATTATGAGTTCAAAAAGAAAATTGATTATGATCAATTTTCAAAAATGTCAAAATTCCCTTTATTCAAATTGGGTAGGTATAAAAGTGGATTTATAGCTATTGAAAAAAATACCCGATTGAATCCTTATGAAAATTTAGGCTATCGAACTATTGGTTTGGCGAGGGAGCAAAATCAAGTGGGATTAGAAAACTCATATGATACGGTATTGCGAGGTCAAAATGGTAAGCAACTGGTACGTGCCATTGCAGGGGGAGTAACTGTTCCCGTTCAGGAAGGAGAATATGAGGTAGCGCCACAAACAGGAAAAGATATTGTAACCAATATTGATGTATTCATTCAAGAAGTGACTGAAAAAGCCTTGTACAATATGATGAAGGGTAACGCAGCAAAGCAAGGGGTTGCCATGGTAATGGAAGTGAAAACAGGAAAGATAAAGGCAATCGCCAATCTGGGTCGTTTAAGTAATGGCGATTACGGTGAAATTGAAAACTATGCAACTCAAGCTACGGAACCAGGTTCTACCTTTAAATTAGTTACCTTACTAACTGCTTTAGAAAATGGAGCAACTTTAAATTCCCCTGTTAACTTAGAAGGCGGATTTTGGTCCTATAAAGGATCGAATGTGAAAGATGCTGAAGTGCATGGAATTCACGAATCCAATTATTTACATGCTTTTGAAGAAAGTTCTAATGTGGGAATGGCAAAAATAGCGCTTCAGTACTTTGCGCCTAATCCACAAATTTATTATAAGCAACTTTCTAAATTAAGATTAGATTCTTTAAGTGGAATTGACTTAAGTGGGGAAGGGCGTCCTGAAATTCACCGACCAGGAAGCAAATTATATAGTCATATTACCTTACCATGGATGGCATTTGGTTATACGGTTCGAGTTACGCCAATTCAAACCTTAACCTTATACAATGCCATTGCCAATAATGGAGTGATGATGAAACCTTACTTGGTGAATGCCATTAAAGAGGAAGGTAGAACCATTAAATCAATAGGGCCAAAAGCATATCCAGGAACAGTTGCCTCACCCAATACTATTAAAGCTTTACGCACTGCTTTAGAAGGAGTTTGTATCAATGGTACTGCTAAAAGAATATTCCCCAATAGTAAATACAAAGTTGCAGGCAAAACCGGCACTGCGCTGGTAGCTGAACCGAATGGGGTGGGATATAGAAATAATATATTTCAATCCTCATTTGTTGGCTATTTCCCCGCCGATAATCCTCAGTACACTATTGGCGTTATCATTATTAATCATCCTAATGCGCCCAATCACTTTGGTGCAACGGTAGCAGGACCCGTATGGAAAGAAATTGCGGACAGATTGTATTCAACTTATATTCAAAATAAGATGGGAGTTGCGCCAAGCTTCCAGCTAAAAGACAGTCAAATATACCAATATGCGACTTCTAAAATTTCTTTAAAAACGATTGCTAAGAATTTATCTCTTTCTTACAAGGATTCTTCATTAAATAATGATTGGGTAATGTTAAAAGGGGAGAAGAGGGATATTAAAATAGTGCCTAAGCAAATAAGTGCTGGTATTATGCCCAATATAGTTGGAATGAAATTGCAGGATGCATTATGGATTTGTGAAAATAATGGCTTGCTAGTAAAAAGTGTGGGAAGAGGAAAAGTAATGAGTCAAAGCATTGTAGAAGGACAAAAAATAAGTAGAGGTCAACAAATTCAAATCCAATTAAATTAATGAAACAGCTACAGTCAATATTATTTGGAGTTGCTTTAAGAGAAGTTATTGGCGCTACTCAGGTTGAAGTGAGTGATATACAAATTGATTCCAGAAAAGTATCCACTGACGCAGTATTTGTTGCTATCAAAGGCGTGCAAATGGATGGGCATCAATTTATTTCAACTGCGATTGAATTGGGTGCAAAAGTGATTGTTTGCGAGCATTTACCCACAACAATTGTTGAGGGTGTAACCTATTTGGTGGTCGCAAATGCACAGGAAGCGGTTGCGATCATGGCACATCAATTTTACAATGAGCCCTCTACAAAAGTAAAATTAGTGGGTGTTACAGGTACGAATGGTAAAACAACAGTAGCTACTTTATTGTTTAAGTTATTTTCAAAACTTGGGTATCAATGTGGTTTAATTAGCACTGTTCAAAATCAAATCGGGGATACGATTATACCTTCAACACATACTACCCCTGATGCCATACAATTAAATTTACTTTTACATAAAATGGTGGAAGCTGGCTGTACACATGTATTTATGGAGTGCAGTAGTCATGCGATTCACCAGCATAGAATTACAGGTTTACAATTTGCGGGTGGTGCCTTTACAAATATTACACATGACCACTTAGATTATCATCAAACATTTGAAGCCTACTTAGAAGTTAAAAAGGCATTTTTTGATTATTTACCTTCTACTGCATTTGCTTTATCCAATGTTGATGATAAAAATGGGGCAAATATGTTATTAGGTACAAAAGCAAAAAAGCTTACTTATGGCTTACATGCTCCTGCTAACTATAAGGGTAAAATATTAGAGAATCAATTGACAGGATTGGTGATGCTTGTGAATGACATTGAAGTGCATTGCAGGTTAATTGGCACATTTAATGCCTACAATTTTTTAGCAGTGTATGGTGTTGCAATACAATTAGGAGAAGCATCGGAAAAAGTATTAATTAACCTTAGTGCTTTAACAGGCGCAGAGGGAAGATTTGATTATATCATTAGCAATGAAAATATTATTGGCATTGTAGATTATGCACATACACCTGATGCGCTTGAAAATGTTTTAACAACCATTGCAAAACTTAGAAAAGGGGACGAAAATGTAATTACAGTTGTGGGTTGTGGAGGCGATAGAGATAAAACCAAGCGTCCTATTATGGCACAAGTTGCTTGCGATTTAAGTACAAGAGTAATATTAACAAGTGATAATCCTCGTTCGGAAAGCCCTGAGGCCATTTTAAATGATATGGAGAAAGGATTAACAAGTGCCGCAAAAAGAAAGTATATCAAAATTGTTGATCGCAAAGAAGCCATTAAAGCAGCCATTAGTTTCGCAAATCCAGGAGATATCATTTTAGTAGCGGGCAAGGGTCATGAAAAGTACCAAGAAATAAAAGGAGTGAAAAATCACTTTGACGATAAAGAACAATTACAAAACCTTTTTAACGAATTAGCTAAATAAAAGTATATGCTTTATCATTTGTTTTCATGGTTAGATAGTCAATTTAATGTTCCAGGTTTGGGAGTGTTTCAATTTTTGACATCGCGCATTGCTATGGCTATTTTATTGTCCTTGTTCATTGCTACTGTTTTTGGAAAAAAAATGATACTGTTTTTACAAAGAAAGCAAATTGGAGAAACAGTGAGAGAGCTTGGATTGGCAGGTGAGCAGCAGAAAAAAGGTACGCCAACAATGGGCGGGATTATTATTTTATTAAGTGTCTTAATTCCTACTTTATTATTTGCCAATTTAGATAAAGTGTATATCCGATTAATGATTTTATGCACAGTATGGTTAGGCATAATTGGTTTTTTAGACGACTATTTTAAAATACGCGCACGTAAGCAAGCCCAAAATAAAGGGGAGGCCTATAAAAAACAAAATAGTGATGGTTTAGCGGGTATTTCAAAAATTATTGGTCAAGTTGGATTAGGCATCATTATTGGTGTGACATTATATTTTAGCAATGCGGTAACTGTTGAGCGTGAAATTATTCCTAATTCCTCCGTTGCTGCGAATTTGCAAAAAGGCGAACGTGTTGCCATTGGGGAAGATGTGGTCGTGAGAAATGTTAATGGAGTGGAAAGAAAATTTGTTAAAGTAAAAACACCTATCACTACTATACCTTTTGTAAAGAATCATGAGTTTAATTATTCAAAATTAGTAAGCTGGATAGGCCCTGGAGCTGAAAAATATACTTGGATAATTTATATTTTAATTGTCACATTTATCATTACGGCAGTTTCTAATGGCGCCAATATCACCGATGGATTAGATGGATTGGCAGCTGGAGTAAGTGCAATTATTGGAGCGGCTTTGGGCATATTTGTGTATGTGAGTGGAAACTATGTTTTTGCGGATTATTTAAATGTAATGTACATTCCTAATTTAGGGGAGTTGTCCATTTTTGTTGGTGCATTTGTGGGGGCATGTATAGGATTTTTATGGTACAATGCTTACCCAGCACAGGTTTTCATGGGTGATACAGGAAGCCTTGCTTTAGGAGGAATTATCGCTTCATTGGCCATTATTGTTAGAAAAGAATTATTGATCCCTATTTTTTGTGGCGTGTTTTTAATTGAAAATTTAAGTGTAATCCTGCAAGTAGCTTATTTCAAATACACCCGTAAAAAATATGGTGAAGGACGACGTATATTTTTAATGAGTCCTTTGCATCACCATTTTCAAAAGAAAGGATTGCATGAGAGTAAAATTGCTGTTCGCTTTTGGATCATCACTATTTTGCTAGTAGTAGCTTCCATCCTAACCCTAAAAACGCGATAAAAATTGGCAAAGAAATTAGTCATATTAGGAGCGGGAGAGAGCGGCATAGGAACTGCTTTATTGGCCAAGCAAAAAGGCTATGAGGTATTTGTATCTGATGCAAGCATTATTCAACCTCATTTCCAAAAGGAATTAGAAATCAATCAAATTGAGTTTGAATCAGGGGTGCATACCGTTGAAAGAATTTTAGCCGCAGATGAAGTCATGAAAAGCCCAGGTATTCCAGATAAAAATGAATTAGTGAAAGCCATTCGTGCAAAAGGAATACCTGTGATGAGTGAAATTGAATTTGGCTATCGTTATAAAGGCAATGCTAAAATAGCAGCAATCACTGGAAGTAATGGCAAAACCACTACCACTTCCTTATTGTATCATATATGTCAAGTAGCAGAAAAAGACGCTGCGATGGTTGGAAATATAGGCTTTTCTTTTGCACGACAAATTGCACAAGATCCTAAGTCATTGTATGTGATTGAAGTAAGTTCATTCCAATTAGATGACATAAAATATTTTAAACCAGATATTGCAATTCTATTAAATATTACGGAGGATCATTTAGATCGCTATAACTATGAATTTGAAAGATATGTAAAAAGCAAATTCAGAATTATAGAAAATCAAACTGAGTCAGATTGCTTTATTTACTGCATTGATGATGAAATTATTGTAAAACACTTAGAACTACTAACTACTAATACTAACCCACTACCATTTTCTATGAAACAAGAAGTAAAAAAAGGAGGCTACATCAAAAATGAACAAATGATGTTAAAAATCCAAGAAGAACGCGTAACCATGAGTATTTATGATTTCGCATTAAAAGGCAAACACAATGCCTACAATACCATGGCTGCAAGCATCGCTGCCACTACTTTAGGTATTAGAAAAGAAAAAATTAGAGAAGCGGTAAGCAATTTCCACAATTTAGAACACAGAATGGAATTTGTGGCTACTGTTCGTGGCATTGATTTTATCAATGATAGTAAGGCAACTAATGTAAATAGTACTTGGTATGCTTTGGAAAGTATGCATAAAAAAACCATCCTAGTCATAGGAGGGGTTGACAAAGGAAATGAGTATGCATTAATTGCCGATTTAGTAAAGGAAAAAGTAAAGGCAATTGTTTGCATGGGAACTGATAATCAAAAAATTGTAGAGTTCTTTAAAGATATTGTTCCGGTAATCATTGAAACAGATAGTGCTAAAAAAGCAGTGACTGAGTCATTTAAGCTTGCTGAAAAAGGGGAGGTGGTTTTATTGAGTCCTGCTTGTGCAAGTTTTGATTTATTTAAAAATTATGAAGACAGAGGTCGTCAATTTAAAGATGCTGTAAAAGAATTATAATTATGTTTAAACAAGAAAACGATAATTTATTTTCTCAAATGCCTTCCTTTGGATTGGTGAAGGATCATTTGCATCAGCGTACCAGAGGTGATAAATATATATGGGGGTTAGTTATTGTATTATCACTTGTCTCAATTTTAGTAGTATATAGTGCAACTGGTACCTTGGCGTATAAATCTCATACGGGGAATACAACTTCATTCTTGTTTAAACAATTGGGTTTGACGATGGTTGGATTGGTGATTATTTTTGGGTTACATAGAATTAATTATACTGTTTTTTCAAGGGTGGCTTCAATTTTGTATGCTTTTTCAATACCCTTATTAATTTATACTTTATTTTTTGGAACTAAAATCAATGATGGAAGCAGGTGGATCAAATTGCCTATTATTCATTTAACAATACAGTCTAGTGATGTAGCTAAGTTGGCTTTATTCATGTTTATTTCTAGAACATTAAGTAAAAAGCAGGAGGTCATCAAAGACTTTAAGAAAGGATTTTTGCCAGTTATTATTCCAGTATTTATTACCTGTGCTTTAATTATGCCTGCCAACTTATCAAATGCATTATTAACAGGCGCATCCTCCCTTTTATTAATGTTTATCGGCAGAATTAGTTTAAAACATATTGGATTAACTATTTTGTTAGCAATGGTTCCATTACTGATTATTATAAGTGTAGCCATAGCTACGCATAAGACGGGTAAACCAAAAATAGTTGAGGAGCCTAAAGTGGCAGTGGAAGAAAAAAGTAAAATATTCACTCGTTTTAATACATGGGTAAGTCGTGTGCAGGATTTTATCTATCCTAATGAAAAAGAAGTTCCCTATCAGGTGCAACAAGCAAAAATTGCTATTGCAAATGGGGGTGTATTTTTTGGATTAGGACCAGGTAATAGTCGTCAAAGAAATTTTTTACCTCAGGCGTATAATGATTTTATATATGCAATAATTATTGAAGAGTATGGTTTGATTGGAGGCGCATTTATTATTTTTATTTATTTGGTTTTTTTATTTAGATGTATCAGAATATTTAGAAGGTGTCCTTATGCTTTTGGCGCATTTATGGCGTTAGGGCTAAGTTTTACATTAATTATTCAAGCAATTGCAAATATGGCAGTGACGGTAAATATAGTGCCGGTGACGGGAGTAACCTTGCCTTTAATTAGCATGGGAGGAAGCTCATTTATATTTACATGTTGTTCAATAGGTTTAATATTAAGTGTTGCCAGAAATGTGGAACAGTTGGAAGGGAAAGCGCCAGTTGAAACTGAAATTGAAATTCCTGCTGACGAAAATACCGATTCAAATAACACCCCTAACTCAATGATGCCAAGTAATGCATAATCAGTTAAGAATAATTATTGCAGGTGGCGGAACAGGAGGCCACATTTTTCCAGCAATTGCTGTTGCGCAGGCAATTAGGCAATTACAACCTAATGCTGCTATTTTATTTGTTGGCGCAAAGGGAAAAATGGAAATGGAAAAAGTACCACAAGCAGGATTTATCATTGAAGGATTAACAATTGCTGGTTTCAATAGAACACATATTTTAAAGAATATTACCTTGCCATTTAAGCTAGTAAAAAGCTTTGTTCAAGTGGGTGCTATCTTTAAAAAATTTAAACCCAATGCAGTTTTTGGTGTAGGCGGTTATTCAAGTTTTCCTGTTTTAAAATACGCACAAACAAAAAATATACCCACATTCATACATGAGTCGAATGCATTTGCAGGAAAGTCAAATAAGCTATTAAGTGAAAATGCCACTAAAATATTTACAGGCACCTCGGGCATGGAACGTTTTTTCCCTGCGGATAAAATACAAGTGTCTGGCAATCCGGTAAGAAATAATATCACTAATAATAATTATACTAAAGAAGCGGCCTTATTGAAATTTGGTTTATTGCCCAATAGAAAAACATTATTGGTTGTGGGGGGAAGTTTGGGAGCTGCTTCCATTAATGCTGCCATTAAAGATAATTTATCACTATTTACAGAAAAGGATATTCAGCTTATTTGGCAAACAGGAAAGCCTAATGCAAGCGAGTATGAAAAAGCAGCAGCTCAATTCTCCAACGTATATGTAAGTTCCTTCATTGATGATATGAGTGCAGCGTATGCAGCTGCCGATTTTGTTGTTAGCCGATCAGGTGCAATGGCTGTTGCAGAAATTAGTATCGTTAATAAGCCATGTGTATTTGTGCCTTATCCTTATGCAGCCGAGGATCATCAAACCTTTAATGCAATGAGTTTAGTAAATGAAGGTGCTGCGGCAATGATACCAGACAAAGAAGTGAGCCAGCAATTAACTCCTACTATTATTGAATTATTCAATAATGATAAGGCAATGGAGTCAATGAAAGCAAGGCTAGCATCCTTTGCATTGTTGAATGCAGACATGCTTATAGCGAAAGAAATAATTAAATGTGTAGAAAATTCAAACTTGAAATAAATACTAAAATGAATCCACTTACAAATATTGAAAGAATTTATTTTATAGGCATCGGAGGCATAGGAATGAGTGCGATTGCAAGGTATTTTAATACGCAGGGGGTGATTGTATCTGGTTATGATAAAACAGCTACTGCTTTAACCAACGATTTAGTAAAAGAAGGGATCGCCATTCATTTTGACGACAATATTGAAAAAATTGATAAAGCCGCAACAGTAATTGTATATACACCTGCAATACCTGCCGAACATAAAGAATTAAATTATTATAGAGACAACGGTTATACTGTTGTAAAAAGAAGTGATGTACTTAATTGGATTACCGAAAATGCTTTTACTATAGCTATAGCAGGCACGCATGGTAAAACAACCACTACTTCTATGACGGCGCATATTTTACGCCATACTGGATTTGGTTGCAATGCTTTTTTAGGTGGAATTGCTTCGAATTACAATACGAATTTTTGGAGTCACGAAAAAAATGTTGTTGTGGTGGAGGCCGATGAATATGACAGAAGTTTTTTAAAATTAGCGCCCAATATTGCAGTTGTTACAGCAGTGGACCCCGATCATTTGGACATTTATGGTACTGCCGAAGAGGTACTAAAGGCATTTGGACAATTTACCGACAAGATAAAAGAAGGGGGGACCTTGATTCAAAAATTGGGTACAGCATTTAATATAAATGAGTTAAATAAAACCGTTTGCACATATAGTTATAACAAACAAAACGCCTCTTATTACGCTGACAATTTGAAAGTGGTGGATGGATCATATGTATTTGATTTAGTGCACCCTAATGGTATTTTAAAAGAAGTTCATTTAAATATGGGCGGACTGCATAACGTTGAAAATTCTATAGCAGCTATTGCCATTGCCCTTGTCTTAGGAATTGATACAGAAAAAATTAAAGAAGCAGTTGCGGCATTTAAAGGGGTAAAGCGTCGTTTTGAATACAAAGTTAAATCTGCGCATAAGGTATTAATCGACGACTATGCACATCATCCTGAAGAATTGGAGGCATTAATTAGTGGAGTAAGAAGTCTTTATCCCAATGAGAAAATGGTATTGGTTTTTCAACCTCATTTATATAGTAGAACCCAGGATCAAGCAGCCGGATTTATGGAAGTATTAGCGAAAGCAGATGAAGTTATTTTATTACCCATTTATCCAGCAAGAGAATTGCCAATTGAGGGTGTAACTAGCGAAATGTTATTGAATGGGATGAAGCTGACTGAAAAAAAGGTATTATCTAAAGAAGCATTATATGAATGGGCCGCTACCACCAATGACAAACTCATTGTAATGGCGGGGGCTGGTGATATAGATGTTTGTATAACAAAAGTTCAAGAATTATTAAGTCATCAATGAGAAACTGGAAATACATATTAGAAAGAGTACTTTGGTCACTTGCAGGAATAGCATTAATTGTATTATTTGCTTTCACCTGGCGTGCTAAGTCAACTAAAAAATGTGCTGGTATTCATATTGAATTAAAAGGGAATGCGCCAGGCATGGTATTTATTGATGAAAAAGAAATCCTGAAACTTATACATGAACAAGGCGTTAAAGTAGGTACCCCAATTGGAGAGATTAATCTAAATAAAATTGAACAAAGCTTATTAAAAACAAATTGGGTTAATAAGTCCAATTTATTTATAGACAATCTACAGCAATTACAAGTAGTTATTGAACAAAGAATTCCTATCGCGCGCGTATTTACTGCCTCAGGTAATAGTTTTTATATTGATAGTGTTGCCCAACGTTTGCCACTAAGACAATTGTCAGCAGTGAGATTGCCTGTATTTACCAATTTTCCTTCTGATCAAGAAAAGTTATCCAAACCGGACAGCAGTTTACTCAAAAACATTTTACAGTTTGCTTCCATCGTGCATAAGGATAGTTTTTTTATGGCGCAAATTGCACAAGTGAATATAGCGTCAAGTGGAGATTTTGAAATTGTACCCACTTTAGGAGACCATCTTGTTCTTATTGGTTCTATCGAGCATTTAGAAGATAAATTAAATAGACTTTACACTTTTTATAAAAAAGTATGGGTTCCATCGGGGATTAATGCTTATGAAGTATTGGATGCTCGTTTTGATCATCAAATTGTAGCGTTAAAAAAAGGCATGCAGCCTTTACAATATTCTAATGGCATGATGCCAATGATAAAAATTGACAGTTTAGCGGAGGCCAACAAAAATGCAGACGCTACCCAGCCATTAGTTGCCATTGCTAGTTTAGGGGATAGTGCCCAAAAGAAAGCTTCCCTGTCACTTGACCTTCTCAAAAAAGCCTTGGATACCACCCCTAAAAAGAAACAAGATACTATCTCCAAAAACAAAGGCGTGAATAAGAAGGTAGTAGATAATAAACAACCCATTAAAGGGGAGAAGAAGCCGGATCCAAAACCATTGGTTAAGGGGGAGAAGAAAGTGGTGACAAAAGGGGACAAAAAGCCTAAAGAGGTTAAAAAGCCCCAACCAGAAAAGAAGCAAGAGAAAGTTAAAAAAACAACTATTAAAGAAAACAATAAAGTAACTAATAAAACGTTAAACAATACGAAGAAGTCTGCCAAAGCAGAAATGCCCAAGCAGTCTAATTCAAACAACAACTAAACAACTAAAAAACTATAAAAATGAGTCAAAACGATAATCCTATCATTGTAGGCTTGGACATTGGTACTACAAAAATTGCTGCGATTGCAGGTAGAAAAAACGAATTTGGTAAATTAGAAATCCTAGGATTTGGTAGAGCCAACAGTAATGGGGTGCAACATGGTCAAGTGTTAAATATTGACCAAACCATTAAAGCAATTCATCAAGCATTGGAAAATTGCCATAAAAGCAACAAAGATCTTGAAATCAAAGAAGTATATGTTGGTATTGCTGGCCATCATATTAAAAGTTTGCAAACTCGTGGTGATATTGTAAGACAGGATCCTGATAACGAAATAAAAGCAGAAGAGATTGATTTGTTAATTAGCAATCAAAAAAAGACATTTATTCCTGCAGGAGATCAAATTATTGATGTTATTCCACAGGAGTTTTATGTTGACAACAACGCAAATGTAAAAGAGCCAATTGGAGTAAATGGCGTAAAAGTAGGTGCTAACTTTTTAATTTTAACGGGAGATAGAAACGCCATCCGCAATATTAATCGTTCAGTTGAAAGAAGTGGTTTATCAACAAAAGACTTGGTTTTACAACCTTTAGCTTCGGCTAGTGCGGTTATGAGCGATATTGATTTAGAGGCGGGTGTGGCTATTTTAGATATTGGAGGTGGTACGAGTGACCTTGCTATATTTTATGATGGAATTTTAAAGCATACAGCAGTGATTCCATTTGGAGGAGAAAATATTACCAATGATATTCGATTAGGATTAGGCGTATTAAAAAGCCAAGCGGAAGCAATGAAAGTGCAGTTTGGAAGCGCATTAGATACGGAAGCAAATGCCAATCAATACATTACCATTCCAGGATTAAAAGGAATGCCTGCCAAAGAAATTAGTGTAAAAAGTTTAGCGAGTATTATTCAAGCTAGAATGACTGAAATTTTGGAATTTGTTTCTTATCATTTGAAATTGGTGGACTTAGATAGCCGTTTGTTAAATGGAGGAATTATTTTAACAGG
>JACCDH010413856.1_pt1 | contig 14105 bp, 9 predicted proteins | sample 7442481 | NCBI WGS metagenome assembly JACCDH01 (sample SAMN15323433, study PRJNA562643) | freshwater metagenome | isolation source: river surface water | place: USA:Blue River Watershed | collected 2017-08-15
AATATTTAAAAAATCATTAATATTATTTTTATTGGACATGTATATATATATATATATAGAAAATTAAAAACTAATTTTTTATATATTTTAATTTTAATTTTAATTTTCTATATATATATATATTTAACAAAGATGTATATAAATCAAATTGATGAATTATTTAATAATATATTAGACAAATTTCATAATTATTTATTGAAAGAAAAAAAACTAAATGAAATTTATAAAGAAACTAATTTTGTAAGATATCAAATAGATATTGTTAATATAATAAATGTATTTATAAACACAGTAGTTTCAAAGATAGAAATAAAACAAATAATTAAAAATGAAAAAAATATAGATTATATTTTAAATATAATAAAAAGATATTGTTCATTTTATATTTATTTATTAATAGGTTATTATTATACAGGTAGTCGTGATTTATTTATCACAAATATATTAGAATGTAGTAAAAATCAAAATATTACATCATTTTTTAGTTCTGATAATAATTCCAAAATTATTAATTATTTTACTGATATTAAAAATATAATAGGATTAGCTGAATATAAAACAATAGACCAAGTAAAGATTTTATTATTAAATAATCCGGTAAAATATACAAGTGTAATTAAATTAGTTAATGAATTAGGTGAAGATTATGTAATTAATAATTTTTTAATTAAAGATAATGTAAATTCAATATTAAAAACATTTATTTTAAAGTTAATATATTTTAAAGAAGATAAAATAGAATTAAATGAACTTTTAAGACAAGTAGAAGAGAAAGAAGGAGAATATAAATATATAGAAATAGTAACAGCAAATAAAAATAAAATAGTAGATTTTACAGTAATACAAAAGTTTGTTACATTAGCTGATATAAAAAGAAATATGGCACAAGAAATTTATTCATATTTAGAAGAACAAAATGAATATTCAGAACAAGTAATTAAAGAGAATGATGATTTTGTAAATTTTTTATTTTCTAATAAAATATTAATACCAATAACTGAAGATTTTTTAAGATATCATAAAGATACCGAAAAATATGAGTCAGATACAAAATTAAAAGAAGATACTAAAATAAAAGTAGTAATGAATAAAATAAATAATGTAAAAAATTATTATTCACCTTTATTAGATAAAAATCCTAAATTAAAACTAGAAACAAAAAATTTATTTTATAAAAATTTAGAACACAGATATGCAGTTTTATATAATGACGATGAAGAAATTAAAATAATTCAAAAGTTAGAATATGCAGATAAAAAAAATGAAAATGATTACTTAATTGATTTAGAAGATTTAAGAAAATATGCTTATGTAAATTTTAAAAATTCATCAAAGGATTATATAAAATTAAGAACACCAAATACAATTGAAGCTATTAGATATATGAATTTTAAAAATAAAAAGAATGATCCATTAGAAACAAGAATAGGTCATGATAATATAGATTTAAATGTAGTAGGTGTAGCATGGAATCCATCACGATTTAAAATGGTGAAAACTCCAAATTTAAAACCATTAGAATGTTTTAGTGTAAATAATTTAATAGATGTATCAAAAAATCAAAAGAAAAATAATGGTTATTTAGGTTTTATAAATATATTTAATAAATCAATATTAAATAATAAAAATTCAAATTTATTTTATTGGTTATTTGATAATTTAAAAGATATTCCAAAAAATACAAAAGAATATAATGATTTTAGTGCAAATGATTCACAAAAAAATATAAAATTATTATTATATCAAGTTTATTTAAATTACATTGAAAATGTTAAAAATAAATTTAAAAATTATATAGAAAAATCAAAGAAAACATTTAATATTTTTTTATTAGATTATTTATTTAAAATATATCAAGAAAAATATTTAAATTTTGAATTAAATCCTTATATTAAAAATAAATTATTATATGATGTATTAACAAAAAATATAGTTGAATTAAAAATAACAGAAGATGAAACTAATAATATTATTCCAGGAATGAGAAAAAATATGATTAAATTACCTGTTATTGATATAAAGAAATCAAAAAAAAATATAATTATAGTTCAAGATAAAAAAGAATTAGAAGATGAAGAAATAGTAGAAGAATCACATGCAGTATGTAATCATTATAGAAAATGGGACAGTATAAATGAGTTTTTTAAATATTCAAAATCATCTGAAGAATTTAATCAAATGATATTTGATTTTGTTAAAAAATATGTAAAAGAAAATGATAGAGGAGAATATTTATGTAAAAGTTGTAATGAAGGATTACAAATAAAAAAATTTATAAGTGAAGGATTTTACAATAAAGATAGTCAAGAATTTATGACTTCATCTATTATAATAAATCAAAGATTAGAAGAATTACCAAAATATATGAAATTAAATAGAACAATTAAAAATTTAGAAAAAAATTTAGAAAAGATTGCTTATATAGCAGGTTTAACTTCTTATTTAGGTAATACTCCTGTTATAAAATTACATAGAAAAACAATTATTAAAGATACAATAGATCTTATATTATTACATAGTGAATTTTTAAAAAATCAACCAAAAGATAGAATTGTATCTGCAGGAACTAAATATGGTATAATTAAAAATTTAACAAATTTATTCTTTTTTGAATTAAAAGATGAAATATTTTTAACATCATCAACTGATACTGATTATTATAAAAAAATTAAATATAATAACGTCTTAGCATATTTTATTTTTATTTTAATTTTAGAATTAAATCCAGGACAAATTTTAAGTTTTAAAGATGATAAAATGTGTAATTATTTTTTCTATTCAAAAGTATCACAAACATTATTTGATGGTTTATTTATTAGATTAAATCAAAAAGATAAAGTACAAATAAGTAAAATTCCATTATTATCATATATTATATATTATTTTAGTTGTTTATTAGTAACTAATAAATTATGGTTACCATATGATAATGTTGAAGAAAAAGGTTTTAATATAAATATGCAAAAAAGTATAATTCATACTGTAATTGATTTAATAAATTCAATAATAGAAGCAAATTTATTACCAAATAAAAATTATTTATATGAACTTTTTAATACTAGATTTACAATTAAAATAAAAAATTTATTTACTGATGCAACATTAATTAAACGTGTTACAGATAATGCTAATAAAAATTTTAAAGTAGATGAAAAAACAAATAAAATAATAATTACTAAAAAAATAGTAAATGATATTAATATTGAAAATAATAAAGAAGATTTCACAAATGAAACTAATAATAAATATTGTTTAAATACAAAATTTCAATTAAAACAATATAAATATCGTAAAGATAATAATACATTTGATATATTAAATAATTGTGAAGATGGTAAATTACATCAATGGACTGCATCAACTGGTGAATTAATTTGTTCATTATGTAATAAAAAATACAATGATTTATTAAATGAAACTAAAACAACAACAGAATCTGATAAATCATTAAATCAGTATTATGATAAATTAAAATTAATTCAAATTAAAAAATTAACAAAAAAATATTGTTTAACTGGTGAAATACATGTTTTAGTAAATGGTGTATGTTCATTATGTAATGTAAATCCATCAACATATGAGTATAAAGAAAAAGAATTATTATCTCTTTATAAAAAAATACAAGATAATGAAAATAATGATTTTATAAAAAAAATAAATATTCTTAAAGAAAAACAAAATAATATATTAGAAAATGAAAAAGAAAATCATACAATTAAAAATAAATTTTTAAAACGTTATGAAAAAGAGTATTCATTAAATTATATTGAAGATTTTGTAGAACGTTTAGTTAAAATTTTAGGACCTAAAATTAAAAGTGAAAATAAAACAATACATTTAAAACAAACATTATGGATAATTAATCATGATTATTTAGGTAATGAATTAAAAAAACCAATAGAAATTTTAAATAGTGATAATATTATTCAAGAACAATTAAATCATCCAATAAATAATAAAGATGTTTATTTTTATAAAGATAATATTAACAAAGTATATGTATATTATGATATTGTTACATTACAATATTTAGGATATTCAGAAGATAATAAAAAATTAAAAACAAATAAAAATGTTGCTTCATTAATAAAAGAATTATCTATAAGAGATTGTTTATTTATTTTAGGATTAGAAAATGAATATTATAATTTATCTCATTTAATGTCAGATTATGATGAAAATACAAAAATAGATAATACTAATGTTGTAAATACATTGATAAGAAATAGAATAATTAATATGAAACAAATAATATCAAAATTTGAATCAATTATTAATGGTATTAGAAATCATTTTAAAAATAATAGATTATATAATCAAGAAGAAAATAAAATATTAAATGAATTTACTAAAAAAATAAAAGAATTTAAATTAAAAGATAAAAATAATCATAATGGAATATTTAAACACTCAATATATTTATTAAAATTATTAAATATGAAAAAAATAAATAATGTAGAAACTGAAATAATTAATAAAAAATATATTAATACAAAATTTTTATCAAAATTACAAAATACTGATTCTAAACTAGTTTATTATTTAATTTATAACTTAAATAGATTATTAGATTATAATTCAGATAATGTTATTGAATCAGAATTAGCACATTTAATTGTTAAAATTATAAAATACGTAACTAAATTATATTATAAAGATTATTCAAATATTGATATCCGTAAATTTGATTATATTATTTGTAATGAAGAAGCAGAAGTTATTAATACAAATATAACAACAGTTGGTATATATAATGAATTAGTTAATGAAAATGAAATAGACCAAGAACAAATAAAAGAACAAAATTATGATGCACAAGAAGAACGAGATGCTTTCGATATTGATGATTATGAAGTAGACGATGATATAGATGGGTCTGCTGAGGCGTTTGATGGTTATGAAAATTAATTTTAAATTAAAATAATATATATATATTATTTTAAATCTAAATATATATAATTTATGAATCAAAAAATATTTAATAATATTCTTTTATTGCTAATTATATTAGTATTAATTAAATATGTATCACCTGAACCAGATTCTGTTTTATTTGTAATTAAAAAATATGTAAATTTTTTAATTTATAGAATGAAAAGAGTTTTTAGTAGAATTTTTAATATGGATACAGAAAATTTTATTAGTACTGAATTTAATGGTAAAACATTTGGTGGTATTGATAAATTTCAATTAAAAGCACCAAATTTCCAATCTGCTTATCAAAACTATTGGATTGAATATATTACTAAAAAAAATTCAAAAGTTTCACCAAATACTGCTAAAAAATTATATCACTTTATTGAAAATTTAGTAACTACTGATACTGATGATTATTTTATATCTGCATCAAATATTACCCAAAATAATTTTACAAATGACCAATTAACTAAAATACAAAATGTTATTTTACAAAAATTAAATTCTAATTCATTTGAATTTACTAATTTTAAATTTAATAAAAAACCAATTTATTATAATAATGTAGGTGGTAAAGAAGTTGAACCATTTACTTTTTCAGTAGATTGTTCTGAAAATATTGGTAATTTAAATATTTTTATTGAATTAAATATAAGAAATGATATTGTACAAAATTTTGAATATATCACTATTAAAAAAATTAGAATTGTATTAAATACTAATCCTGAATTAAACAAATTAAAACCTGTTCAAAAATCAGTTATTATAGAAGAACAAAATAAAACTTTGCAAGAAATATTACCACCTATTAATAAAATAACACCAAAATTAAATGATAATAATAATTTATATGAAGCACCTTTTGATAAAAAAGATGATTATAAAATAGATTATACTAATTATGATGATGAAACATTTAATTTAACTAGTGAATACGATAATAAATATAGTTTAGAAGCACCAATTGTTCGATTAATGAAACCAGAAAGTAGTAATGTTGAACCTGAAGCAAATTTAATAGAATCAAACAATGAATCTTTTACTTATTAATATTTTTATTATTTAATATAATAAATTTTCTTTTATTATTATATTAAATATATTTTCTTTTATTATTATATTAAATAAGATTATTATTTTAATGATTGTAATAGTTGTGAAAATGATTTAGTATCATCAAATTTTATTTGTTTTCCATTAAACTTATATTTAAATATAGAATATTGACCAAATACATAATCTGGATTAGTAACAATATTTTGTATAAGTTCTGTTTCAACAGACCGATTATCTGCAATTTTTGTATCAAAATATACTAAGTATCTATCTCCTTTATAAGATGTTGGTCTACCATTTACAACATTTTCTACCTTTTTAATCATACTATTATTTTTTTTTAAAATATTTAAAACAGGATACATATCAAATAAATATAATTGATCTATTCTGTAAGGGTACTTTTTTCCAAGAATTATAGTTTTTATTAAATCATTAATATTACCATCTTGTCTAGATTTTATACACTCAATAAAAATTTTAGATTTTTGTATTTTTTCTTCATTAAAAATATTTTGTTGCATTTTATAAAAAGTATCATAATCATAATATTTGAGTTTTTTATTTTCGTCATCAAATTTTTTTAATTGTTCTTTAGTAATTTCTCTATTTTCTTGTAATTTTATAGATAATTCTGTTTTGTCAATATAATTTTTTATATAATTACTGATGATAGAAAATTCTTCTATCATATTAATAATTTTTTTATCTAAAATAAATGGTACGACAAATCTATAATACAAATTTATGTTATTATTTAAATTTGTAAATATATCATTTGTAAAAAAAGCTACTATTTGGCCTAACTGTTCACCACTATATGAACAATCATCTGCAAAATGCAAATATATATTTTTATTTGTATCAATATTTAATTTTTTAATAGATTCTAATATTTTAGAGTTTGCTTCGTTTATACGATTATTAAGATAAGGATCAGTTACATCAATTATATGGTCGTAATTTAAATATTTACCAGTAATAGTTGTAACATATAAACCCGATTTAGTATAATATTTTAAAGCACCAGAACCACTATTTCCTGGTTTTATAATATATACTAATATATACACATCATTTGATTGTTTTACTTGATTATATTTATCACAAAATTCTTTAATTAATGATTCATGTTCTAAAGCAGATACATGTTTAATACTATTATATAAATCAATCATAACTTGTCTATCTGGTGTACCAATTAACTTATCAATCACTGTCTGTTTTTTTCTCATATCAATTGGATTACTTATTATTTGGTCACTTATATTACTATTTTCACTAATGAACTGTCTAATTAACTCGGTTGATTCATCAGGATTACTTTCTTGTAATGCACCTCCTCCTCCAGCTGTACTGTTGCTAGTTAAAGCACCACCAATTTGTTTTTTTAATTCTAAATATTTATTTTTATATTTTAAATATTTATTTTGAAAAGACATATATATATATATATAATAAAAAAATTGAAAAAAATATTTAATAGTTATTACTTATAATATTTATAAATAAAAACACAAGTAACTGACACAACTAATATAAAGTAACTGACACAACTAATATAAAGTAACTAATATAACCAATAAATGTCATTTTATTGGGTTATGTTTTTTTTTGTAACAATAATAGTATCTACTAATGGTATGATACATATTATGGATTTTTTAATGAATGATAATATTAGAGTTATAATACCATACATAAATCGGTATCCATCTAATATACTTTTAAATAATGACTTGTATAAATTAAAAAAGTGTGAATGGTTTGAATTCAATGATAAATGGTTTGAATTCAATAATAAATGGTTTGAATCCAATGATAAATGGTTTGAATCCAATAATAAATGTTTTTATCAAAATAAAAATAGCAATATAGTTTTTGTGTAAAAATGGCTTATTCATTAATTTAAAAAATTGAAAAAATATTTGTTTAATAGGCTCAATAAAACAACAAATTTATAAAACAAATACACCAATATACAACCAATATATAGCAATAATACAACAATATATAGCAATAATACAGCAATAATACAGCAATAATAATGTTAACTAAATACATTTTAACAATTCTAGGACTACTGTGCATACTACCCTCAACATGTACTAGTGCAACAGTAAACTATAATTCAAATGTTCAACTTGATTCATTTTCACAGAATGGATTAAGCTATACACCATATAAGACATATAGATACGGCAGAGAAGTATCACTAACATCATCAGCACCGGTTTTTCCAGGTGAAGGTCATATTCTTGGTACAGGTGATATTATTACACCTGTAGTTAGAGAAATTAGTAATTCTCTTGTTCAAAGTCCAACTGTCTATAAAATGGGTTTAGAAACCCTATCTACTGATGCATTTAGTGGAGGAATTCCAATGAGTGGACCCATCAATCAAGCAATTATATCTAATGGTAAAGAATTGGTTTCACAAACTATATCTAACCAAATGACAACTGCTTTATCATATGTTGGTCCTGTAATAGCTGTTGGAACTACTAGCTACGAAGTTTATAACGACCTTAGTGATGGAGACTATAGTGGTGCAGTCCTTCATACAGGTAAAGGTGTTGTTTCGTGGTATGCTGCTGGAGCTGCTAGTTTAAAATGTGGAGCTTTAGCTACAGCTGCAACATCTTTTTTAGGACCATTTGCTGTAGTACCTGGCTTTATTGGAGGTTTATCTTGTGCCATGACAACAAATTATGCCATTTCATATACAACAGAAAAAGCAAATCAAGCATGGAAAGAACAACTGATTACAAGCTGCAGTGATGGAAAAGGCACATGTAGTAGCAGCAGTAGTGGTAAAGGTAGCAGTAGCAGCAGTAGTGGTAAAGGTAGCAGTAGCAGCAGTAGTAGTGGTAAAGGTAGCAGCAGTGGCAGTTCTAGTGGCAGTGGTAGTGGTGGTCGTGATGATGATGGTAAAGAACCGCCAATATTTAGACTTCCTAGTGGTCATGATTCAAAAGTACTGTTTGAAAACCATTGGACACAAATTGCTACTGAAATTTATGATGAGCTAAGAAGACGATTTCCAAGTGAAGTATTTTCGGTTGTAATTAATAATGGATATTCTGTACGTATGGGAACTGGTGATAATTATATTAATGTTTATCACCATCCAAATTCACATGACATAAATGAAATTATACATTTTACATCTCATCGATCTTCAGCCACTAGTATAGGTTTAAGAACAAGTTCACTTCATCTTAGAATTCCAGGTTTTTCAGCAATAGAATTAGACATTATTGGTAATCCTATTATAAGGTCTGAATGGATTTTACCTCGTGAAATAAGTCGTTTTAGAACTTTTGAATCTGTTGTAGCAAATACTGTTAAAACCTATATTGAAAATATGATACTAAGAGGTTTAAATATTACTGACCTACATTAATTATAGTTTTAATAATATTTTTCATTTAATAAATATAATAATTTAATATATAATAATTTTCTCTTATTATTTTAATGGATTTACTTAAAATAATAACACATGATTTAAAAATAGAATCAAATGTAAAGTTAATATCAACAATAGATGAAATTAAATATATAAAACAATGGGATAAATATATAAAATTACTAAAAAGTTATAAACCAAAAAATGATATTGAAAAATATTTAGTTGAGTTTACATTAAAACCAGAAACAACAATACAAACAGAATTAGGTATTAATTATTATAATAATCCATTTAGTTCAATATATTTTGTGTTATCAAACCCTTTTACTTTAGATAATCCAGTTTTTAATGTTTTATATAAAAATAAAAATATGATTAATGAAATACCTACATTACTCAAGAAATGTTTTTCACATCCTGAATATTATAAATATTATAATGAAGAAATTTTAAATAGATGGTTAAGTGTCATACAATATAAGCCAATTTCATTTAAAGAATATAAAAAAGTTTCAAAGAAATCTGATGATAAACAACTTTTAAAATTTAAAAAATATAAAATACTTTGGAAAATATTTATTGATAATTGTAATGAATTTAGTAAGGAAATACAAAAATATGCAAAAAAATATAAAAATAATAATAATGAAATAGTTGGATGTTATCATATAGGTCAATCATATTATGAACACTGTTTGGAATCGCATTTAGGAATAAAATTAGACATTGATAACTTATTAAAATGGGGTTATACTGAATTAGAACGATTAGTTAAAAAAATGAGAGTATATGCTCAAAAAGTAGATAATACTATAAAAAGTGATATGGAGTTTACAAAAATATTAGATAAACTTAAAAATAATCCAAGTCAAAAATATAAATCAATAAAAGAATTAGAAGAATATTATAAAAATGTTATTAAAAAATATTCTGATATTTATATAAAAAAATTAAAGTTTCCAGAATATGAAAAACCAAATTTAGTTATATTTTCAAATTCTAAATTAGGCGGTGGATATTACACATTGAATAATTTTTATTTAAATACATTTAATTGGAAGAATATGAGAAAATTTACAGTAGAAAGTTTAGTTTTACATGAAACAATTCCAGGACATCATACACAAGTTCATACAATGTTAAATCATGGTATTAGATATCCTGTTTTATTTTATTTTCATTCAATATTAAATGGTTTTATTGAAGGATGGGGTTTATTTAGTGAACAGTTAGGGTTTAATCAAACTGATTGGGATATTATTGGACAAATAGAATATGAAATGTATAGAACATTACGTATTATAGTTGATATATCACTTCATTATCATGGGAAAACTCCAGATGAAATGTTTAATTTTATGAAAGACTATTTATTAATGGATCATGAATCAATTAAGAATGAAATTTATAGATATGTATGTAATCCGGGTCAAGCTGTTTCATATAAAGTAGGTTCACAAGTTTTTAAAAAAATAATAAATATTAATAAATGGGATACAATTAATAATAAAAATTATGGAATATGTAATAAAATAATATTAGATGGACCCTTACCACTTAAATTTTTAATTGATAAATATAAAATTAATATTAATAATTTATTTACTTGATTCAAATAATGATTTATTTACTTAATTTTTGAGTCATAAGTTTATTATAAATATCAATATTACTTGGTCTTATGGATTTCCAAGTATTATTACGAAAAATATATGCAGACCATGGTTCATTATCAAGAATAAAATCTTTATACTCATAAAAATTATCAAAGAAATTATCAATATCTTTAACACTTTCTAAATCATCTAAATCTATTCTATCATATACAAATTCAACAATATTTTCTAGAAAAAAATTTTCATATTCATCTTCTTCTATTGTACTAATATTGTTATAAATATAGGGTATTTTTCCTTTTTCTACAGTTGTAATAATATATGGCAATGTCATAAATATATATAATAATATATTTTTATATATTATTAAATACAATTTTTTTAATTAATAAATACAATTTTTTTATATTATTAAATTATTTATTCTTTTTTCTAATTTATATATTTATTCTTTTTTCTAATTTATATATCTATTCTTTTTTATCTTTTTCTAAATTATTAACAACAGGATAAACAAATTTTTGTGCTAATTCTTCACCAAGATTCATTTCAACACTAGCTAATGATTTTTCACCAGTTTTAACTTGTTCAATTAAACCTAACATTTTATACAAGTAAGTATTATCTTGTTTATCAGCATCTTCACGACAAAAACGTTTTACAATACTTGGATATAAATCATAAAATTCGGGCATAAGTTCAATTAGTTTCATTTCTAAATCAAAAGAATTAATAATTCCTTGAGTTTTTAAATCTTTAATATGTTTTTCTAATTCTTGAATATTTTTTTTAATTTCGTCAATATTTTGTTCCATTAATTATAATGAAAATAAGTTTTTATATTGTTTTTTTTCTAGTATCGTAATAAAGAAACATAATAATAACTACAATTAAAACAAATAAAATAACATATTTTGTGTTATCATTATTTTTTTCATTCTTTATTTCTTCAATAATTTTAATATTATCAGTTTTATTAACTATAATATTATTAGTATCTGGTTTATTAACTATATTAGTATTAATTTTATTAACTATATTATTAGTATTTGGTTCAGTAACTTGAGGTTTATTATTTTGTACAATAGGTGAACATTCATAATTTCTTTTAATAAGTTCAACAGCTGTATCATAGTCATATGTATTTTTCCCATTTAATTTATTAACTTCGTTATGAATATCAATTGTCCAGTTTAATAATTTTTTTCTGTTTATTAAAATATCATCAGTAATTGGATTTTTTAATAAATGTTCTTTGTAATGTTCTCTACAATGAACGCATGGTATAATATCACCAATAGTTGTATAAAAACGTTTATAATTTTGTTTTTCTTCTAATGTTGGTTTAACTGGATATGCTAATGCAACAATATGTATAAATTTCCATGCATGAGGTCCCCAAGATTCAGGTCCTAAATTAGTCATTATATAGTTATAGAAAAAATTAATATATTTTTTATATAATTATAACTTGTTAAATAAAATAATAATTATAACTTGTTAAATAAAATAATAATTATAACTTGTTAAATAAAATAATAATTACAACTTGTTAAATAATATAATAAAAATGACTTATTTATATTTCAGATTTACGTCTAGTAAGTTCATCACTTATTTTTTTTAATTGTTCTTCTGTAAATTGATTACTGATTATCATTTCTATTAATAATCCTTTTATTTTATTAACATCATCATATGTTGATAATTTTTCTATAACTAATTCTTTTTCTTCTTCACTTGATTTAAATTCAATTTCTGTATGATTTAATGAGTTACTTCTTAATAGATTAAAATTTCTACATTTAGGTAATGTATCATATATATTAATAACGGGTGTTGTTTCACTTGATAATATACGTTGAATTTCAGGTTGAATATTTTGAATTTCGTGAACAATATCTCGTTGATTGCCAAATATTGTTAAATTACTTTGATACTTATTTAATTCAAATTGTGTAATTAATGTTTTATATCGTTCTTTTAAGTTAGTTAATTTTTCATGTTTTTCTTTAAAATTTTCAAAATATCCAAATGATAAACCTTGTTGTTCTAATAATGCCATATCATTTTTTGAAAATAATACGCCATTTATATTATTATTGATTTCAGCTTTTATATAAAATTTATTATTAACACCTTCTATTTTAAATGCTAAAAATACAAATTCTTTTGATATTTTACTTTTTCCTCCAATTCCTTTAAATCCAGAGAATTTAAAAAGTTCTAACAAATCTTCATTATCTTCATTAGGTGGTATATTATGTATTCTACGTATTTCATTAGCATTTGGATTAATATAATTATCAATAAATTGATTTATAGTTATATTTTCTGCAAGTTCTATTAATTTACTAGGATCCTTAGTGTCAAAATTTATTTTTTTATCAAAACTAATTTTACTAATAATATTATTAAACATTATTATATTTATTGGTTGAATACTAATACCGTATTTTTTTAATTTAAGTATATCTACTGTTTCATCATCAACTAATGTAATAGCATCATTACCTGAGTCAAATGTAGTATTTATACGTATAAATAAATCATTGTTATTTTTATATTGGACATTAGTAAAATTATAATCACATTTATATAATGTTTTATATGTATGATTGATATTTTTTAAATTTAAAAATCCAGACATTTCTAATAGTTTTTCTTCATTATCATAATAATATTTAAATACTATTTTTTCACGATTAAAATGAGACATTTTATATTTTACTTCAGATATATCAATAGGTTTACGTTCTGTTTTATTAGATAAATCTAGAATATATATTATAATATTATTTCTAGATAATAAAGAAAATAATGAATCAATTATATCAGGTCTTATTAAATTTTCAACTTTAATTACATATGAACGTTTTTCTTTAATAATTTTATTAATACCTTTAATATTTACTATTCTTTCGATATCTTCAATTATTTGTGGGACAACATTATTAGGTACATTAGATTTTATTAAATTAGTTAAATCAATAAAAAATGGTTCTACACTATTACCTTCACCACCAGCAGCACTTGAACCACCTATTTGATTTTTTTGGTTTTTTAGTTCTAAATATTTATTTTTATATTTTAAATATTTA
>JACCDH010936387.1_pt1 | contig 14103 bp, 11 predicted proteins | sample 7442481 | NCBI WGS metagenome assembly JACCDH01 (sample SAMN15323433, study PRJNA562643) | freshwater metagenome | isolation source: river surface water | place: USA:Blue River Watershed | collected 2017-08-15
CAAGTCCAGGTGGGAGAACTGCAGCTGACCCTGTATGATTACCGATTAAACTTACGGGACAACCTCCATACTTTTCTAGCAGAGGAACTCACCCTAGATTCGAGAAGGGAGCTACTCGAAATAACAAACTTGCACATTCAGCCAGCAGATCCATCTCAAATCCGGAGCCAGCTCCAGGTCCTAGATAAACGAGCTGCCGTAGATTTTACCATTCCCATGCTCCGCGCAGAGGGAATTGATCTAATGTCAGCAGTTTACCAACAGGAGCTGATGATCCATCACCTGCAGCTCGATGCGCCCCAATTCAAGATTACTACCTATCGTCCTAAGGAGAGAAAGGGATCGGAGGATGCGCTAGGCTCCGTGGAAGACTTGAAGGAGTTACTGTTGGGCTACTTTACCAAAATACAGGTAGATTCTGTGAATATAGATGCTGCAAAACTCAGCTATGAAAATAAGGCAACTGACGCGGTCACTTCTTTTGAGGAGGATAGACTCTCTTTCTCGTTAACGAACTTTTCGCTCAGTGACAAGGATAGCTTGCCCCAAGAGAGGTCCCTATTTTCCGATGAGGTCAAGTTGACATTTACTTCCTACTCCTTTAGCCTCGCGGGTGGCAGGTATCTCGTCGAAACGGATTTCTTGCACTACAATTCCCGTACCCGTACCCTAGATTTTGAAAACCTAAGCCTTCTTCCTGGAAAGGTGGGAGACAAGCGGATCGCTTTAGGACTCAGTCTCCCAAAAGTAGCCTTGAAGGGGGTGAATATTGAAGAGTTTGTTTTTGACAACGTTCTCAATCTAGAAAAACTGGAAATCAATGGGGGAGACGTGGCATTAGACATTGATAGGCAGGTGACCCCTGTCGATAAAAAAACAATCAATAGACGGAAAAAAGCGGTACAGAAAGCCATTGAAGAGGTGTATGTGGACACCATTGCAGCTACCAATGCCACCCTGCAACTCAACTACCAAAGCCAAAATCAGATCAAGCAAGCGGTTAAAACCGGCTTTGCCTTTAACCTCACGCAATTCAATTTGGATAGTCTACTGGCGAATTCCCAGGACTATGCCAACATGTACCTGAGCGCCAACCTGGGCTTGAACGACTTTACTTTTGCGCTACCCGATAGCGTGCATACGATAAAATTTTCCTCAGTAGCTTTTGGTGATCAAAAGGAGGAGGTGGTCTTTTCGGGTCTGAGTATCCTTCCAAACGACCTTGTGGGTAATCCGGGTAGTCCTGTGGTAAAAGGAACTGTGGAGCAGGTGATACTTGAAAAAAACACCTTGCTAGACCTGTTGCTCTCCAAAAAACTGGATTTAAAACAAGTTCGCTTGGTTAGACCGAATCTGGCCATCTACCTAGATAGCCTTCCTACTACCCCTAGTTTCCGTAAGCCATCAGCCGAAAAGAAAGAAAATCCCCTGATTCAATCCATCCTATTGAACGAACTTAGCATGGAAAATGGGAAGCTTGACTTGTACCAAAAAGGGGGGAGAGCCCTTCCCAATGGCCACTTCCCAAGGGTAGATTTTAGGTTGTCCCAGCTTGGAATAGACCTGCTTGACCTCAAGGAATTGCCCAGCTGGAAGGAACTACTTTCCAAGAATATGTCCTTCAGTCTGGGAGACTACGAAACCTATACTCAGGACAGTAGTTACAAAATCAACCTAGAGAAAGTGCAGTTTGCGGAGCAAAACCTCTCCTTGGAAGGGATTTATTACCGTCCCACATCCGGAAGCGATGCCTATTTGAGCAGTTTACTTTTCCAAAAGGAGGCCATCACCGCACGCATTAATCAAGTACGGCTGGAGGGGATTGATCCCCTACGTCTCGCGGATTCTGAGTTCCTCAAGGCCAAAGCATTGGTGGTGAAAGGTGCAAACCTTGAGCTGGTTCGAGACAAACGAAAACCATTGGATTCACTTGCCTACAAGGCTATGCCCCAATACCTGCTAGCGCATGCCAAGATCAATGCTGACCTAGATACGGTGCAAGTAAGGAATAGCCAGGTAGCTTATGTGGAATTTGGTGAAAAGTCAACTCAATCCGGACGAATCACTTTCGATCACCTGAACGGGAATATAGGCCCCATTTTCTTGAGAAAGACAGGGATAACTTACCCGGTTTCTCAAATCAAGTTTGGTATGGCAGCACAGGTAGGGGATAGTAGCAAGCTTGGGGTGATGGGAACTATGTTTTTCGAGAAAAATTATCCAATGAAGGTTTACGTGACGGCAGAGAAATTTGCCTTTTCTGAAATGTCGGATTTGGTGTCGAAGACGGTTTTTGTCCGGCCTATTTCGGGGGAAATTACTTATGGAAATTGGAATTTTGAGGTCAATGAGCAGGAGGCTTTTGGTAGCATGACCTTGGGCTACCGAGACTTCAAGTTAGAATTTTTGGATAGTCTTTCACTTGACCGAGGCAGGGGCAAATTGAGGATATATAGTTTTGTAGCTAATTTCTTAGGAAAAAATTCGAATCCAAGATCTGCCAAAGGAAGGCCTGTGGTTCGGGAAATTTACATGCAGCGAGATACACGCAAGTCCGTGATCAATGCCTGGTGGAAGGCCACTTTTTCGGGACTTAAAGGAACCCTTGGTTTTGGAAGGGCCAAGATGCCAGCCCACCTGCGAAAGAAACTAGCGGAACAAAAGTAGCCTAGGCCAATTGACTAAATAGGCCAAGTACCAAAAAAAGCAGCTGTCCCTGGGTAGAGACAGCTGCTTCTTGTTTAAAATGCGTGCCTGGATTCAGGCTGATGTTTTTTATCCATTCATGCTGATCAAGAACTCGGCATTGTCCCGAGTACCTTTCATTCGCTGAAGTAGGAACTCCATGGATTCTTGTGAGGTCATATCGCTCATCAATTTTCTCAAAATCCAGACGCGCTGCATTTCTTCCTTATCCATCAAGAGGTCTTCTCTACGTGTTCCAGAGCTGAGGACGTCAATTGCAGGATAGATTCTTCGGTTGGCCAACTTGCGATCAAGTGCCAGTTCCATGTTGCCTGTACCCTTGAATTCTTCAAAGATTACTTCGTCCATTTTTGAACCAGTTTCTACCAAGGCCGTAGCGATGATGGTTAACGAACCACCATTTTCCACATTACGAGCTGCACCAAAGAAGCGCTTCGGTTTGTGTAGTGCATTTGCATCTACCCCACCAGAAAGAATTTTACCTGAGCTAGGAACTACGGTGTTGTGTGCTCGCGCAAGTCGGGTGATGGAATCCAAGAGGATGACCACATCATGCCCTACTTCCACCATTCGTTTTGCTTTCTCAAGAACAATATTGGCCACTTTTACGTGGCGTTCGGCTTGCTCGTCAAAGGTAGAAGAGATTACTTCTGCATTCACGGATCGAGCCATATCGGTCACTTCCTCTGGACGTTCATCGATCAATAAGATCATGAGGTGCACTTCGGGGTGATTTTGAGTAATGGCGTTTGCGATTTGCTGCAAGAGTACAGTCTTACCCGTCTTAGGCTGTGCTACGATCATCCCGCGCTGACCTTTTCCAATTGGAGCAAATAAGTCTAGGATTCGGGTAGAATAGCCATCCGCTTTTGTAGATAAGTTTAAGCGCTCCTCAGGAAAGAGTGGAGTAAGGTATTCAAAAGGAACTCGGTCTCTGATTTCGTCTGTAGTTTTGCCATTCACCGTGTTGATTTTGAGGAGAGCAAAGTATTTTTCTCCTTCTTTCGGTGGACGAATCGTGCCTTTAATATGGTCTCCCGTCTTCAAACCAAAGTGCTTGATTTGACTTGGGGAAACGTAAATATCGTCTGGAGAAGCAAGGTAGTTGTAGTCTAGCGAGCGCAAGAATGCGTAGCCATCTTGAACGATTTCCAATACTCCTTCATTTTCGATAACCCCATCAAACTCTCGAGGGCTGATAAATGGTTTTTTACGGGCATTGCCTGGAAGCGTTTCTGCTGCAGGAATGTGTGCTTCCTCTGGAGATCTAAAGTTTTTTCGTCTGGGTAGTTCTGCCTCTGCTCGGTAGGAATTCCCTTCCTCTTGAATAGTAGCAGGGGTTCCTTCTGCATTTCCCTCTTGTACCAGAGCTGATGGATCTTCATCAAATACACGCTTGCGAGGCTTAAATGATTTCGGTTCCTCACTAGATTCAGCCTGAGGAGCTCTTCGTTCCGGTCTAGGGGTAAATTCTTTAGCAGGCTTTACAAAAGGCTTGGGAGCTCTTTCCTCTCTCGGGGCAGTTTGCGTTTCCTCTGAAGTAGTGGGAGTGGTAACCTCTGGGATTTCAGTGACGTTTTGTCTTCTGAATTTGGGCTTGAATTCTGTAGGTTCTTCGGTAGTGGTTCTAGCAGCGGTAAGTGCAGGAGAGTCGGTTTTCTCTTCCACAGCAGCTCCGGATTCTACGACTGAAGGTTTTTTCTTGGGGAGTGCTTGTTCTGGGATGATGGCTTGTTGGTCAAGAATCGCATACACCAGTTCGTCTTTTTTCAAAGTTTTGGAATTTTTCACTCCAAGTTCCTCAGCAATCTCCTTTAATTCAGATAAAAGTCTGATTCTGAGTTCTTCTATGTTGTACATAAAGAGGGGATGAAATAATTAGGATCGGTAAAATGTAGTTTTGGGAAGGTGAATAATTTTCTGAGCGAAAAAGGTCTGCAGGAAAAGTTCAAGCCAAAGTGGGCCGAATGCTTTATTCACGTTATGATTACAATATTACTTGTTGAAGTTGGATTAAACAAATTTTTCTTTTCTTCCTTTTTTCTAGCACTTGGGTCGCAATCAGCCGATTAACTGCCGAATAATTGGAAGTGATTTGAGCGGATTGGGTTGGGCAAGGTGATGGCCATGAAACTCCACCAAGTGATCCAAAAGTTTTCTCCGCAGAGGTAGGGATAAGGTGGATGTAGGATGAAATCCCTGTTCGAGTAAATCCTTCAGATAGGGGAGTACTAGGCTAATTTCTTCTGTATTGAAGGGGTGGTGCATGCTTTCTGCTAGGAACCCTTCGGCTTGCTCGGGGGCGAATCCTAAGTGCTTGGCATTTTCAAGCAGAAATACGAGTGGAAAATGTGCCAAATTGGTAGCTGGATTGTCTAAGGTGGAAATGCTTTCAGATAGAAAATCAAAGAGGTCCTCATTTTGGTAGCCTTCAAGAATACTTCTGCTGATCACTTCAGTTCCAAAAAGCGCCAGGCTTGTACGGGGCATGTCAAAAGGGATAAGCCGTTGTGGGGTATTGATTTTTGCTTCGGAAATACGCTGCAATCCGGTGTTTTCCTTGTCGTAAACGACTAGGTCAAGTTGGGTGAGGGGTTGGTAGAGGGCAATTTTACTCCCTTTTCCAAGGCTTCTTACCCCATTGACGAGGTAAGCTTTCAGGCCGAGGTCTCGGGTAAAAATGCGGACAATGATGCTTGTGTCCTTGTATTTGATATGGCTTAATACGATCCCTCTCGTTTTTTTAAGCATTTCTCTTTTCCGTTAACTCTGGTCTTCGTGGAAGCACTTTCTGCATCGGGCTTCGTAGCTGTCTTTTTCACCGAGCATAACTTTTTCCTTGCCTGCGGAAAGTCGGTAGGAGAAGGCGGCCAAATCCCCGCATTTCATGCAAATGGCATGTACTTTGGTTACATATTCGGCAATGGCCATCAGTTCGGGCATGGGGTCGAAGGGCTTTCCTTCAAAGTCCATGTCCAAGCCCGCTAAGATTACGCGTTTTCCTTGGTTGGCTAGTAGCTGCACCACTCGAACAATCTCCCCATCAAAAAACTGGGCCTCATCAATTCCCACGACATCGCAGGTTCCGCTGAGCAAAAGTATGTCGCCCGCAAAACTGACTGGTGTAGAACGGATACTTGTTTCGTTGTGGGACACCACATGGGTATCGTGGTACCGGGTATCCACCGTAGGCTTGAAGATTTCTACTTGTTGTTTGGCAAGGCGTGCACGTGTCAAGCGCCTAATTAACTCTTCTGTTTTTCCAGAAAACATGGATCCACAGATGACTTCAATCTGACCTTTCTGTTCGGCATGCTTTCTACTGATGGGTGAGGGTTCAATAAACATACTTATTCGGTGTAGGTCAAATGGGGGAATTTACTGGATTCAGGGATTCGTATGGTCAATTCACCCTGAAGGAGATGCGTTTGACAAGCCAAGCGCTCATCTGGAAGTAGTCTCTTTAAGGCTCTAAATTGGAGTTCTTGCGGTGTTTCTGGGCTTAAATTATCTTGGCCTGCTAAGATATGCATTTTGCAGGTGGTACATCTTCCTTTTTTACCGCAAGCATGCATCCAATCTATTCCATTTTCATGAATTAATTCGATAACTTTACGTTCCGTGGTTTCTGTTTCAATAGATCGGTTTCCGAGATTTTGAATACGTATTCGGACCATGCTTTTGTTTGTTTTGAAAACAATATCCTTCTATGACCGCTCAAATTAACGGCAATTATTTAGAAAAATATGCCACCTCCTATGCAGAATTGGTTTGTGATCAATTTTTCAGTTCTAGACAATTTATTACTGGACAGGAAATCATTCAATTAACACCAAGTTCTCAGGTCAATTTTTTCATCATCAAGCGATTATTTGAGTTATGGCAAGATGAATTGGGCAAATTGAAGGCAAGCCCCTATTTTGATTACCGAGATATTGCTGTGCATGAAGCGCTTACGCAGTTTATGAATGTGCTTTCTAGACGGATCAAGGTGGAGCGACGACATCTAGAAGGCATGCTTCAGGACGCGGTGCAAGATGCCATTCGTGTTGCGACAAACCCTGTTTTATTCTATCAACAAGAGGTAGAGAAAGCGCCCGCTGGAAAAATCAATGAGTACCTGAAAGAAAACAAGAAGTACTTCAAATGGAATGAAAGATTAGTAACGTCCTTAATTGATAAGGCAGGGATTATTCAAGATTTGGGAACTTACCAGCAGGCGATTTCTGCTAATTTTCAGACGGTAGGAGCAAGTTTAGATTCTCCAAAAGAATTATTAACCTCGATTAGTGCGACGCTCTTGTTTGATTTGGACCTATACCTAGGAAATGTCGTAGCAGACCTTCCTGAAATTGAAGAGGAGGAGGAAATTTTTGAAGCGTCAGAAAGCGAAACGGTCGTTGAGTCAAATGAAGACTTTTATGAAGAGCCGGTAGCTGAATTCGACGAACAAGAAGAATTCGTGGAAGAGGAGGTTTTTACTCCTCAAACTGAGAAGGTAATAGCGCCCGTTTTCAAACCTGTTCCCTCAGGGCAAGGGTTAGATGCGGCTCGTTTGAAGGCATTATTTGCTACGGAAACCTACAAGGGCATGAAGGGGATTTTGGGAGAGTTGGCAGAAAGCCTTGCCTTGAATCAGCGCTTTATGTTTACGAGAGAATTATTTGATGGAAATGCAGATTTGCTTCGTCATGCACTAAAATCGGTGGACGAGCTCAATACTTTTGAAGAAGCAGTAGACTTAATCAATGCGCGATTCGTGTTTGAACTGGGCTGGGATATTGAGTCTGAAGAAGTTCGGGAGTTTATGCAGCAGGTCTACCGCAAATTCGTTCGCTAGTCACCTCCGAGGTATGATAAAGGGCGGCAAGGAATTTCCTTACCGCCCTTTTTTTTTGTAATGGGAAAAAGATGTTCGATGGTTTTACTTGTATCCCAAGGGAACCCCTTGTGAGGTTCAATTCCATGAGCTGTGGTCATGTGGATAGTACACTGTGGTCGATTATCCGTAATCTTAACTGATTCTACCCAATTGCGTTGCTCTTGAAGAGTCAAGTTTGATGAAGATAAATAGTAAGACGGTAAAGGACCAAAGCGAAGAACCCCCATAACTAAAAAATGGTAGTGGAATACCGACTACGGGGAAGAGTCCGATCGTCATCGCAATGTTGACCATAAAGTGGAAGAGCAAGATGGAAATTACTCCATAACCATATATTCTAGAGAACCGTGTTTTTTGTCGTTCAGCCATGATCACCAAGCGGTAGAGTAATCCCGCAAAAAGGCTGATTACTACAAAACTCCCGAACCAGCCAAATTCCTCTCCAAGGGTACAGAAGATAAAGTCAGTGTCTTGTTCCGGTACAAAGTCAAACTTGGTTTGGGTTCCTTCTAGGTATCCTTTTCCAAACAATCCACCTGAGCCGATGGCAATTTTGGATTGGGTGACGTTCCAACCTACCCCTAGCGGATCAATATCTGGATTGAAGAGTACCATGATTCGATTTTGTTGGTGAGGAGGGAGTTTCGATACCACAAAATCGATGGAATAAATATAGGCAATGAGTCCAATGCCAATCAGGGAGAAAGCTAGAATTCGTTGCCAGGATTTTTTTCCGAGATAAATTAATCCCCCAATTACCAAGACAATAATGGCGGCAAGGTAGAGGTTGTTATCTACGCCCAAAGCAAGTAGGGTAATGCTCACTGCTCCGAGGCCCAATACGTAATACCATTGCGGAAGGCCTTCCCGGTAAAACATGATGAGCAAGGAAAAGTACACCATGGCAGTTCCGGTATCAGGCTGTAGCAGAATGAGTGCTACCGGAACCAATAGGACCCCGAATGCGATGAATTGGTAATTGCGTTTGGTTAGGTCAAAGGTGGGTCGCTCCATGACCTTGGCTAAGGCCAAGGCGGTGGCAAATTTTGCAAATTCACCCGGTTGAATTCGGAATTCCCCTACCCCAATCGATAGGATTTGTCCATTGACTTCCTTTCCAAAAATGGGGGTCACCAGAAGTATTCCCAGAAAAATGAGGTAGATGACCAGCGATAAATTCTCAAAAAAGCGGTAATCAGCCACCATGATCAGGGTAATCAGGCCGATGGCAGTGCCTATCCACATCAATTGCTTTCCTGAACTAATGGATAAATCAAAAATGCTTTTTTCTACTTGGCTATCGTAGACAACGGCGTAGATATTAAACCAGCCAATCATCACCAAAGCAAAATAGATGGATACTGCTATCCAGTCGACTCGATTGATCTGAACTTCTGATTCCTTCATTTAATTCATAAAATTACCTGCAATCACGTACTCTTGGAGTTCAGGCCGTGAAATAGTTCGTCTGATATATTTTTCAATCATTAAGGAGGCCGTACTGGCGGCTGCTCTACCTCCCCAACCTGCATTTTCTACGTAGACTGCGATGGCTATTTTTGGATTCTCTTTAGGTGCAAATGCAATAAACACCGAGTGGTCTTCCCCATGGGGATTTTGTGCTGTACCTGTTTTTCCAGCAATCACCAAGTCCTTCATTACGGCTCGATTGGCAGTTCCATAAAGTGCTTCCACCATCGCGTCTTGGATCAAGTCAAAATGGCGCGCATCCACGCCTACGGAATGCTTTTCTTGGAATTTAGCAGGGATTTTTTTTGGATTTCCATTAATGGCCTTTACCAAATGAGGCGTGTAATAGTAGCCTTTATTTGCAAAAATTGCCGCTAGGTTAGCCATCTGAAGTGGAGTTACTTGCATTTCTCCTTGACCAATTGATAGCGAATAGATCGTTGAGTATTTCCAATGTCCTGCACCATAAATCCGATCATAGAGTTTGCTGGATGGGATGTCCCCGCCTTTTTCGCCGCTCATGTCCATGCCAAGTGGACTACCCAGTCCAAATTTTAATACCTTTTCTCTCCAGGCATTTAACCCAATTTCAGTGTCCTTAAAGGTGTTGGAAGAAACCTCCCGATTGATAATTTGACGAAAAGCCTGGTGGTAGTAAGGGTTGCATGAATTTCGGATGGCACCAAACAAGTTGACTGGATTGGGGTGGTTGTGACAAGCCACCAAAGATCGATTACAAGCAAAGGTGGAATTTGGAGTAAGTACTCCTTCTTGAAGTCCAATTAAGCTTTGTACAATCTTAAAAATGGAACCAGGAGGATAGGTAGCCATGATAGGCCTATTAAAAAGGGGTTTTGCATTATCCCGATTCAATTTTTTATAGGTTTTACCGAACTCAGCTCCTGTCAATTGGTTTGGGTCATAAAAAGGAGCGGAAATCATGGCTAGAATCTCTCCGGTTTTGGGTTCAATAGCCACTACCGAACCAGTCTTTCCATTCATGAGGAGCTCACCATAGCGCTGAAGGTCTAGGTCAATGGTGGAGGTAAGGTTTTGGCCAGCTACAGAAATGGTGTCGTATTCCCCTTCCTTGAAGGGACCCTTGTCCACCCCTCGTACATTCACCATTTTGTACTTTACCCCCTTTTTTCCACGCAACTCATTTTCATAGTATTTCTCTAAGCCGCTTAGTCCAATGTAATCCCCCTGGGAGTAGTAGCCTACTGTATCTTTTTCCAATTGCGAGGAGCTAATTTCTCCAATATACCCAAGTGCATGGGCTGCCGTAGGAGTCGGGTAGGATCTTACGCTACGAGTCAAAATAAACAATCCAGGGTAGTCCACTAAAAAATCTTGAATACGGGCAAAATCGGTGGTGGACAGTTGTTTGATTAATGGAGAGGGCTTGACCTTGGAATAGGATTTTGCGGCATTGTATCCTTCAATCAACTCTTCCTTACTGATACGAAAGAGTTCGCAAAATCGAGCGGTATCTCCCACTTGAAATTCTCGAGGGACGACCATCAAATCAAAGATCGGATTATTGAAAACCATCAATTTCCCGGTTCGGTCATACACCAAGCCTCTGTAGGGGTGATCAACGATACGTTGGATGGCATTACTTTCTGCTCGTTTCAAGAAGCTATCATCCAACACTTGGATTGCAAAAAGTTTGACAAGTAAGATCCCGCTTACCAAGAAAATAAACAGTAGAATAACAGCAGGACGTTGGTCTCTCATGAAATTCCTCGTTTACGTCTGAAAAATAATACTTGCACTAAAATGGTCAAGAGGAGGGTGAAAAGCGCAGAAAAAAAGCTTCTACTCATTACTCCGAAAAATCCTCCAGTTCCCCATTGGTCGGCGATAAAGAAAGCAAGTGCATAAATAAAAAGGAGCGGAAATGCATAGCTCACGTAACGACCCAAACCAATTTGACTCAAGCTGGGCTCTTCTGTCTCATCAAAGCCTCCGGTAGGACTAGCTGTTTTCAGCCAAATAGGTTTCAAAAAAGCAAAAAGGGTTGCTGCAGCGGCATGCATGCCGATCGTTTCAAAGAAAACATCTAAGATAAATCCCAGGGAAAAAGCGACCAACATCAAAGGAATTGTTCGGATGGTATTGGGTAGAATTAACAAGCCAAGCAGATACAAAAACCCAAAAGCATGACCAAAAAGAGCCAGATTTTTTAGAAAAAGAATCTGTACCAAGCTTAAAACCAGGATTACAAGGGAATAGGAGATTAGGTTTCTAATATTCATTGGGTAATTCGGATTGGCGATACAGCGAATCTATTTCTTGGAATTGGGTGTTCTCCACCAAATACACGTAGTTCAATTTACTAAAATCAGTGCTCAGTTTTACCGTAATGGCCAGGTAATTGGGATCTTTTTTATTCACCTCTACCTTTGAAATTTGTCCAATGAGAAGACCTTCAGGGAATACTGCATTGAATCCAGAAGTAATTACTGTATCTCCTTTGGTTGCTTTTACATGGCGTGGAACATAGAGCAGCTGCACTTCGGAAGCATTTACTCCGTCCCATTGGACTGATCCAAAAACTTCGGAGGATTTGATTTTGGCTGAAATGAGTAAGCTCGTATTCAACACAGAAAAGGCAACAGCATAATTATCCGATACAGACTTCACTCTGCCAACGATGCCTTGGGTATTAAAGACGCCCATACCTGGCTTAATTCCATCTTTGGCGCCTTTATGAAGGGTCAGGTAATTTTGTGAAAACCGTAACGAGTTCGCGACCACACGGGCACCTTTGAGCTCAAAGCTTGCCTTCAGGGCAGAATCAATAGCAAGGGGCATGCTATCAGGTTTTACTTGTAATCTGAGAAGCTCCTGCTTCAATCGTGCATTTTCTTCAACTAGCGCAGTATTTGCATCTGCCAGTGAGAAAAATTGAACGACATCCGCCTGTTTTTTGAGGGCATTGCCCACCAATTCATTCGAACTATTAAAGAATGCTGCCCCTTGAGGGGAATTGTTAGCGACGATCATCCAGATCGCCAAAAACTCGAGAAATGCGAATAGTAAAAATGCCCTTACACGATAAAGGAACTCAAGGATGCGTAGCATTCAGAAATTAGGTCATCAGAACGGTTCGGAAGTTTTGAATATTTTTAAGTGCAGTGCCAGTACCGCGAACTACTGCTCTTAAAGGGTCTTCCGCAATGTGAATGGGAAGTTTGGTTTTTTGGTGCAGACGCTTGTCTAACCCTTTCAATAAAGCTCCGCCTCCAGTGAGGTGAATGCCATTATCGTAGATGTCAGCGGACAATTCAGGTGGAGCGATTTCCAGTGCCTTCAGCACCGCTTCTTCAATTTTGGATACTGATTTGTCCAAAGCAAAGGCAATTTCAGAATAAGATACCTTAATAACTTTTGGAATACCGGTCATTAAGTCTCTACCTCTGATTTCGTAATCTTCTGGGGCATCGTCTAATTCCGTAAGGGCGGATCCGATTGCAATTTTTACTTTTTCAGCAGAACGTTCGCCGATCAGCAAATTGTGCTGTCTTCTCATGTAATCTAGGATGTCCTTCGTGAACGTGTCTCCTGCTACGCGAATGGATTGGTCGGCGACAATACCCGACAAAGCAATCAAGGCGATTTCTGTGGTACCACCTCCAATATCTACAATCATGGAGCCCATGGGTTTTTCGATATCAATGCCGATACCGATGGCTGCTGCGATGGGCTCATAAATCATGTATACTTCCTTCGCTCCAGCGTGCTCTGCAGAGTCACGAACAGCTCGTTTTTCTACTTCCGTAATTCCTGATGGAATACAGATCACCATTTTGTGGGACTGCGGAAACATTCCTTTTTTCTGACCCGGAATCATTTTGATCAAACCACGGATCATTTGTTCTGCAGCATAGAAGTCAGCAATCACCCCATCCTTAAGTGGACGGATTGTTTTGATGTTTTCATGGGTTTTCTCATGCATGTTCATCGCTTCCCTACCTACAGCCAAAACCCGGTTGTTGGTTTTGTCAATAGCGATGATTGAGGGTTCGTCCACCACAATTTTATCTTTATGGATAATCAAGGTGTTTGCGGTACCCAAATCAATGGCGATATCACTTGAGAAAAAATCAAATAGTCCCATTTTAATTTTTTTTTTGGCTTTGAACTCGGTAATGGACGTGTAGATAGTCCTTGCGTACTATTGGTTGCCCAAGAATCGACAAAAATATTACCTTAAATTGATAAAACAGAGAGAAAGCAGAATTTTTGTTTTTGCAGGAAAGAATTGATTCGGAATAAATCTCTGAGCCAATTTTTTGGGGCAATCGACTAAAATTAGGTAAAATTTGGCAGCATTCGATGCGCTATTTTGTATTTCGTCAATCTTTCTATTACTTTTGTGGGTATTCTAAAGTTTCTAGAGGGGACAACAGTCCCCTCTTTCATTATCCTGTAGTATGAGTGACCTAAAGCACGTGATCCTTGACCTAGTCGAAAAGCACCTTCCTGATGCCGAGCATTTTATCGTAGAGGTAAAAGTGGAACGGGTAGCAGACAAAACGAAAGTGTTGGTTTTGGTAGATGCGGATCAAGGAATGACGATTGCCGCTTGTGCAAAATTGAGTCGGGCTTTGTCTGCTGAATTGGAGACGGACGAACTTATGGAGGAAGCCTACATCTTGGAAGTTTCTTCACCGGGTTTGGATTATCCCTTGACCGAGAAAAGACAATACCTCAAAAATCAAGGTCGATCGCTCAAGGTATATCTGCAATCAGGCGAAGAAATTTTGGGAAAATTGAAAGAGGTAGAGGAGCTGGGAATTAAACTTGGGGTGACCAAGAAAGAAAAAGGAAAAAAAAGCGTCGAAGAGGAGCGTATGGTTTCCTTCACTGAAATTAAAAAATCTATCGTACAAGTATCTTTTAACTAATTCCAATGGATGCAAAAATCTTAATTGAATCCTTCGCAGAATTTGCGAGATCTAAAAATGTGGATCGCCCTACCATGATCCGTATTCTGGAAGATGTATTTAGAGCGATGATTCGCAAGAAGTTCGAAA